>Ga0181379_1000163_pt1 | contig 33703 bp, 41 predicted proteins | sample 2SPOviralmetaG_FD_130115 | JGI IMG/M metagenome (GOLD analysis project Ga0181379, IMG submission 130115) | Marine viral communities from the oligotrophic San Pedro Time Series (SPOT) site, San Pedro Channel, CA, USA - 2 SPOT_SRF_2009-07-10 | ecosystem: Environmental > Aquatic > Marine > Strait... | reverse complement strand
GATAGTTATATGTGGTTCGATACCGGTAGTAACCAAATAGTAATTTCTAAACTAGAGTTTGGCGGAGGTCAACCTGCAGGTCCAGGAGCAGCAGTATGGACTATTGGCGGAGCTATGAATAATGCTAGAAGATCTTTAGGTACAGCAGGAAATTCAACATCAGCTGTAGCGTTTGGTGGTTTGCGGTCTCCCAGTATTGTTACTAGTTGTACTGAAGAATATAATGGAACCTCTTGGACTAATGTATCTGCTATGTCTGTATCTAGAAGAGATCTAGGAGGTTTTGGAACTCAAAATGCTGCTTTAGGTTTTACTGGTGCAACTCCTTCTAACCAGAATCGAACTGAAGAATACAATGGTAGTTCTTGGTCTACAGGCGGTAGTTACCCTAACTCACAGCAAGGTTCACAAGGTACTGGAACACAGAATTCTGGTTTAAGCGCAGGAGGTTTTCCTTCTACCTATGATAATTGTACAAAGGAGTATAACGGTAGTTCTTGGTCTAACGGAGGAAACACATCTATTAATAGGTATAATTCAGCAGTAACAGGCACTCAAAACTCAGGGTTAATATTTGGAGGACAAAACCCATCTACTGTAATTAGTACTGAAGAATATAATGGTAGTTCCTGGTCTACCGGAGGAAACATGAGCCAGCCGAGAATGGGGCATGGCGGTGCAGGTACACAAAATGGCACCATAGCTATGTCAGGGTATAACAATACTACATCTATATCTCATACTACCAGTGAGCTTTATAACGGCTCTACTTGGTCTACTACTACCTCTACTAATGTAAGAAGATGTAGAGTAGGAAGTGACGGGACAGCAGGTAACGGTATTTTAGTAGGTGGAGCTCAAAGAACTCCTTCATGTCTGTTTTACTCCTGTACTGAAGAATATACATCAGGTCCTGGGACCCCTGCAACACCTAATACATCATCAGTTGTTCACATACATGTATAAAAAATAAAAAATGAGATACTTTAAAGCTACAAACACAGGAAAAGGGTTTATAACCTACGAAGAAAACGAAGAGTCCCATATTCAAGGACATATTGCAGATATATACACGACCGATAATGAAGCATGGGCTCGTAGAGTAGGTGCTTTAGAAGTAACAGTAGAAATAGCTCAAGAGCATATCGACGATTTTATTGATGCTGAAGAATTAGTATACCCTGAGGATCATGAAGATGACTCATTACGCGGTCAGCCTTTAGTGTACACTTTACCGACAGGTTCTATGTAAAAAAGTTGTTTATTAAAAGAAAAAGTTTTATATTAGTAATAAAGAAAAGTTGTAAATGTCTGAAAATAAAGATTTAACAGTAACAGAAGACCTCAAACCTATACTAGAGGTACTTAAACAAGAAGATGCTAAAGCTATAGTTGAACTAAAAGAAGAGTTGACTGATAACTGGCTTAAAAAACAAATATTCCGTACTGAAACTGAAATGAGAATATCAGTACTTAATGACGGTAAACATCCAACATCTGCATCTAAATATTGGCAATCAGTTAGAGAGATGTCTGCTATGTTTGATGCTTTAATGGGCTTATCATTCGACCTTAGACGTAACGAAATCAAAAGATTAAAGCTTGAACGTAAAATGCAAAAAGCGATTCAATCTGGAGATGAACTTAAACAAAGGGAAATTCAAATTAGTTTAGATGAAAACCTTTACGGTAAAGCTAGTATGGAACAAGTAGCTCACGATCGGGTACGAGAGTTAAAACTATGGTCCCAGATTAAGTCTGAATTAGATGATGGTTCGTTCGATAGTAAAAATGTTGATACTCACCAGGCTACTTCTTACCGGCATGCTCTAAGAAATAGAGCTGAAGCACTAGGACCAAACGCAGGACCAGCAGAAATCATTAATGCTGTAGGTCCATTAAAAACCGTAGAAAGATTACAAACCGAATCAGGTAATCTTTTAGACTTCAAACAAGCTAAACTAGCATTAGAGCAAAAAAATAAAGAAGATAAGTAAAATGTTTCTTTACAGTAAAGAAGGAGCTTTATCTCCTGAGTTATGCAGAGCTTTTATAGAGACTTTCGAAGCCTCTGATGATAAAAAACCAGGTGTAGTTTTTGGACCTAACGGTGAAAGCTCAGATTCTGGTAAAAAATCAACAGATATTTCATTTCATCCTGGATATCTCAAAGATAAAACCTGGGCTCCTCTTTTACAGTCATTAGTTGATATATTAGAAAAAAATAAATTTGATTATATTGAAAGACATCGAACCGCTATGGAAAAAATGGATCCTTTCGATATCGATTTTTCTTTTAATCTGCAGAGATATCTTCCTGGTGAAGGTTTTTCTTCCTGGCATTGTGAAAGAGCCGGTATAAAACACTCTAAAAGATTGCTAGTGTGGATGGTGTACTTAAATGATGTAACTGATAGAGGAGAAACAGAGTTTTTATATCAACACCATTTTGAAGAGCCAAAACGAGGAAAGTTAGTTATATGGCCTGCCGATTGGTTATATATGCATAGAGGAGTTGTATCCCCAACCCAAACTAAATATATACTAACAGGATGGTTCACACATATAGAAAGAAGAGATGAAGAATAGTTTTCCGTTAATACCATATAATCAGTTTACCCCACAGTCTAATTGGAATAGTTTTTACTATTGGAAGAACGTTTTGGATGACAAAATGATCAAAGACTTAACTGATATGGTGTATGCTAATTATAAATTTGAAAAAGGTAAAACAGGAACTCAAGAATTAGGAAATGTAACTGATTCATATAGAACTAATAATAGAGATATTGCTTATATTAATCCTCAACCTCATTCTAAATGGTTATACGATTTACTATTTCCACTTGCTTTAGAAGCAAACGAAAAAGCGTTTCATTTTGATATAGATATAGTTACTGACTCAATACATTATGTTATATACCCAGAAGACGGAGGTCATTTAGATTGGCATATGGATGTAGGTGCTCATGGGGTTAATAAACGTAAACTTGCTATGACTGTTCAATTATCCGACTCATCTGATTATGAAGGAGGAGACTTTCAGATTTGGATGGGGGGTGAAGACTATTTAACAGTTCCTAGAGAAAAAGGAGACGTTATAGTATTTCCTTCATTTTGTATGCATAGAGTAACTCCTATTACAAGAGGAGAGAGAAGATGTTTGGTATTTTGGACCGGAGGACGTCCTTTTAGATAAAAAGTATGGAATTTAAAGTTTTTGAAAAATTACTTTGGAGTATTCCTTTATGGGAATGTCCGGTAGTGGGTATAGATAATAAGTCTATTAAAGAATACTGCCTTAAAGTAAGAGAACAAAAACCAGGAGTAAATATATCTAATAGAGGAGGATGGCACAGTAAAGAGTTAATACTACCGATACCAGAATCTTTACAAAAGTTATTTGACGATCTTACTTTATTTGTTAATGATATTCCTAAAAGACATACTGGTATATCTGATTTACAACTAGGTAACTGGTGGATTAATATAAACGGTAAGCACGATTATAATACAGAACACGATCATCAAAACAGTATACTATCTGGTACTTACTATGTATCCGTACCGGATAATAATATGGGAAATTTAGTTTTACATCGAGGAGATAATGCTGAATTTTTTATGACATCAAAAATTAGAAGAGAAGAAACTTTAGCTAATACAACAGCAGTAGTGTGTAAAGCAGAAGAGTCTAAATTTTTTCTTTTTCCTTCGTGGGTTAAACATTCAGTAGAAAGAAATGAGAGCGATAAAGAAAGAATATCAATTGCTTTTAATTTTATTCAAAATAATTAATAAGTTATGGAAAACAATAAAATAGATTTTAGTGTATTAGAGCTTTTTCCTACTCCGGTAATGGCTGTCAATCTACCGGATAAATTTGGACATGTAGCTAAATGGTTTACAGAACAACAGATGCTTACTGAGATTGATGAAAAAAGAGTAGATCATATTAATTATGGAGACAGATCAGTTAATTCGTATATATTAGATGAACCTGAATGTGGTGATTTAAAAAGTCTTATTTTAGCACTAGTTCAAGAATACGGTAATATGTTAGGGTATGATTATGATGGATATAAATTTGGTCAATCATGGCTTTCTTACAAACACCCTGGCCAACATCATACACAGCATACCCACCCTAACAGTTTAATCTCAGGAATACTCTATTTTGGTCAATCAGAAGAAAAAACACCAGCTATTAGATTTCATAAAACTTACGGAGGGCATAATGTATCTTATCTAATGCCTAAACAAGTTTTAAACAAAAAAGATTTAAAGTATGCATGGAATAATTTTGATATAGATTTTTCTCCTGGCTTACTTTTATTATTTCCTTCTCATCTAAGTCATTCTGTTCCTTTAAATAAAACTGAAACCGTAAGATGTAGTTTAGCTTTTAATAGCGTACCTAAGGTAGGATTTGGGGATGAAGGAGAATTGACTGAATTGAAATTTTAAAACTATTTATTAAAAACATTAACAATGAATCACAATTGGAAAATATACGATCTTAAAAGAACTACCGCAGACGGAGTAGTTAAGTTAATTACTTATGCTTGTGAATCTGAGGATAGCGGATACGGTACTAGAAAAATTGGCGAACTAACCGTTACAGGTTCAGCTTCTGATCCGGATTTTATAGCTTACGATTCTCTTACTGAAGCAAACGTACTAGCATGGGTTACAAGTTCTGTAGATACATCTTCTTTTGAATCAGAAAATTCTGCATCAATTGCTTCTACCATAGTAGCACAAGCAGCTATTACAGAATCTAACGGTACTCCCTGGTAATAGTTGTTTAGTACAAAAGGTTTTCTTATATTAGTTATATGAATATATTCTTTCAAGTAGACGGCGGTCTAGGTAAATCCATTATGGGTACCGCTATAGTAAAAGCAATTAAAAAAAAATACAAAAAAGCAAATCTATACGTAGTATCTGCATACCCAGATGTATTCCTTAATAACCCTGACGTTAAACAGATTTTTCGTTCAGATGAAATAAATGGTGTTTACCTCAAATATATAAAAGGTAAAGAAGCTAAAGTATTTTCCGGAGAACCTTATCGTGAATCTGATTTTATATTAGAAAAGAAACATCTATTTGAAGTATGGTGTAATATGTTCGGTTTAAAGTATCAAGGAGAAAGCCCGGAACTATTCTTAACTCAGCCGGAAATAGATTATTTTAAACCTTTCTATGAAACTGAAAAACCTATAATGGTTATTCAACCTAATGGAGGACCTCAAAATCAAGGTTTTAATTACTCTTGGACTAGAGATATACCTACACCCACAGTATTAGATGTTATAAATCATTTCAAAGATAAGTATACTATTGCTCATATAAAAAGACAAGACCAGCCAGTCTACCCGGATACTTTACATGCAATGGATGGTTTTCGTAGTATAGCTATTCTTATCTCTTTATCTCAAAAGAGATTACTTATGGACAGTTTTGGACAGCATCTAGCTGCTGCTATGAATAAACCATCAGTCGTCGCATGGGTTACTACCAACCCCGGACAGTTTGGGTACGGTTTACATACTAATCTTACAAGAAATAAGTTTACTAAAAAACCGTTAATTGAACAAGCCGCTTATCAGCCATTTAATTTAGCACAAGACATTTCATCAATTCCTTATAACGACCTCACTGAAGTATTTAATTCAAAAGATATTATTCAGGCTATAGAGGACTTATAATGGAAAAAATATTCTTTCAGTCTTCTTTACCTCGAGCAGGTAGTACGTTACTACAGAATATTTTAGGTCAAAATCCTGATTTTTACGTAACACCTACCTCTGGTGTTTTAGAATTATTATTTGCTGCTCGTAAAAACTATACTTCTGATAACGCTTTTCAAGCTCAAGATGGTGAGTTAATGAAAAAAGGCTGGCTTAATTTTTGCCGTCAAGGAGTAGAAGGATTTTTTAACGGTATTACAGATAAGAAGTACGTAATAGATAAATCCAGAGGATGGGGAATACATTATAGCTTTTTAGACTCATTCTACTCAGATCCTAAAATAGTGTGTATGGTTAGAGATTTAAGATCTATCTATGCTTCTATGGAGAAAAACTTTAGGAAGAATCAAGATAAAGATAGCGGTATTGTAAATTGGGCTGAAATGAAAGGTACTACAACAGCTAAAAGAGTTGATCATTGGGCTCAAAATCCTCCAATTGGAATCGCCGTAGAAAGACTAAAACAGATAATAGATGAAGGTATAGATAAAAATATTTTATTTATACGATTTGAAGATCTAACTTCTAATCCTCAAATAGAATTAGATAAAGTATACGATTTTTTTGGGATTGAAAGATATCAACATGATTTTCAAAATGTAGAACAGTTAACCCAAGAAGATGATACAGTACATGGTATCTTTGGAGATCATACAATCCGTAAAGAAGTTAAACCTGTTCCCGAATCATACAATGAATATTTAGGTCAACAACTATCACAGAACATAGTTAATACTTACCCTTGGTTTTACGAGTATTTTAATTATAGTACATGATATACTGGTTTACAGGACAGCCTTGTGCCGGCAAAACGACACTAGCTAAAATGCTAGAAGAGCATTTACCGGAATCTATTTACATGATAGACGGTGATGATATGAGAGAATTATTCTCTAATAAAGATTATACTATCAAAGGAAGAGTTGAAAATATAAGCACAGCTCAACGTATAGCTCATTATTTGCATAATCAAGGTAAAGATGTTATTGTAGCTTTAGTTTCTCCTTATATAGACCAGAGAGAAGATTTTAAAAAACTGTTAGGTGAAAACATAAAAGAAATATATGTACATACCTCTGAAACAAGACAACGTGATCATTTTAAATCTTCAGCGTATATAGCACCCCAAAAAAATTTTATAGATATTGATACTACAAAAGATACACCTGAAGAATCATTTAAAAAGATATTAGATGAAATATAGTATGTTTATAGGTCGCTGGCAACCCTGGCATGAAGGACATAGATGGTTGATAGATCAGCGTTTAAATGAAGGTAAAAACGTTTTAATTTGTATCCGAGATGTTGAACCAAATGAAAATCAACCTTGGACTTCAGATGAAGTAATGTTGAATCTAACCGAAGAGTTAAAAGACCTTTTAAACAAAGGTAGAATTAAAATAATTAAAATCCCAGATATAGAATCTATCAACTACGGAAGAGGTGTAGGATACGAAGTAATAGAGCATGTACCTCCTGAGGATATAGAAGAAATCTCTGCTACTAAAATTAGATCTAAAATGAGAGAAGATGGCAAGCTATAAACAAACACTAGTAAAGACTCTTATATGGAGAGTAATAGCTACCTTAATTACTATAGGTACCGGCTGGTTTGTAAGCGGTAATTGGAAGTTTGGATTAGCTATCGGTAGCTTAGATACTATTATAAAGACAGCTGGGTACTTTGGTTACGAAAGATTTTGGGATAAAAAAGTTGTAAATAAAAAATAAAATTACTATATTATAATAAATCGATTAAATTTTAAATATGGCCGTTATTAAATTAGCAGATGAAGAGTTGCAATCATTGCAGCAAATTCAAAGCAACAACCAAGCTATCGTTCGAGAATTCGGACAGATTGCTTTAGCAGAACTCGACTTAGATAAACGTAGAGAAAATGCTGAAACGTTTCTAGAAAATCTCCGTAAAGCAGAAGCTGATACAGCTAAAGCGTTAGAAGATAAATACGGTAGAGGAAACATAAATATGGAAACAGGAGAATTTATCTCTGAGGATCCTATTCCAACCGGAGCACCTGATGTATCTTTACCTAAATTAGAAAAAGAAGAGCCGGTTAAAGAAACTAAACCTACCAAAAAAACTTTAAAGAAGTAAATAGTAGTTTTTAGTGTTATAAGTGAGGAGGTTTTCGAGCCTCCTTTCCTATTTATATGTGTCGGTAAACTATTTTTAGACCGAAAAGGTTTTAGAAAAAGAATTGATATTTATATAAGACAGAATATAAACCTTTTATAACATGGCAGAAACTATTATCTCTCCAGGAGTCTTTACAAGAGAAAATGACATCTCTTTTATTCAACCTGCAGCCGCTGAAGCCGGTGCAGCATTTGTTGGTCCAACAGTAAAAGGACCGGTTGAGATTCCTACCGTAATTACTTCATACGGTGAGTATGTAAGAAAATTCGGAGAAACTTTTGAATCAGGTTCCACTAAGCAGGAATACCTAACGTCTTTAGCAGTTAAATCTTATTTCCAACAAGGAGGAAATACAGCATTGATTACCCGTGTTGTATCTGGTTCTTCAAACTGGACAGCTGCTTCTAACTCAACAATTTCTAATACTACCGTATCCACAGGAAACGCAACAGCAGTAGGTTCAGGTACATTAGCCGCTGCTTTCGTAGACGGACAAGAAGCAAGAATTAATTACAGCGGTACTGACTACAGATTTATTGGCTCAGGGAATCCTATTCCTTTAGATGATACTGATGGGAATGTGTACTTTTTTAGCACAGGTTCTGATGCTGCAGGAACAGCAGCAAACTTAGTATTAGAGATTAACGGAGCAACTGCTCTACAGAGCATTGTATCAGCTTCCTCAAATGGAGCAGAACTTCAATTAACTGGTTCTTCTGCCGGAACTAGTTTAAACGGAATTACTTTTCAAACCGGTTCTTCCACAGGTACATTCGATACAGCATCTGTCGCTAATTTAATTACCCTAGCAGGAGGAACAAATTCTACTACTCAAACAAGTAATCCATTTGCTATCGAAACATTAGGTAAAGGAGAATTGTTTAATACTTCAACAGGTGTATCTGATGCTGGCTCACAAAACAGTGACAGCTCATTAGTATCTGGTTCAGTAGATAATCTAAGATATCAAATCTCTAATGTAAATCAAGCTAAAGGAACCTTCTCACTTTCTGTCCGTAGAGGAGATGATAACCTAAAAAGCAAGATAGTTTTAGAAACATTTAATAACCTATCTTTAGATCCTAACTCTGATAGCTATATTGCAAGCGTAATTGGAGATCAAGTACTTACTAAAGCTACTGATTCTTCAGGAGTTGTATATTTACAAACAGCAGGATCTTACGTAAACAAATCAAATTATATTAGAGTATCGGCAGTAAATACTCCTACCCTTAACTATTTAGGCACAGATGGACTTTCAGTAGGAACAGATTCGAGTGGTGTTTCTTATTCTGCTTCACTTCCAATCGCACAATCTGGTTCATTCCACGGAGCAGTAGGAAGCAATGTTCAAGCAGGAGCAGCATACTTTGGAAGCATTACAGATGCAGCTACAGATGCTCAAGGATTAGTCGATGGTGATTATACAGATGCTATTACTCTTCTAGAAAATAAAGATGAGTATGCATTCAATATTATCACAGTACCGGGTCTTACTCAGCAAAATAATAGCTCTACTGTATCTAAAGTAGTTTCATTAGCAGAAACTCGTGGGGATGCTATCGCAGTAGTAGATCCAGTAGGTTACGGTGATACACTTGCAAATGCAGTATCAGAAGCAGGTGAGATCAATAGCTCGTATGCAGCTGCTTACTGGCCATGGGTACAAGTAGGATCAGCTACAGGTAAAAATACTTTCGTACCACCTTCAGTAGTTATTCCAGGTGTATATGCATTCACAGATGGTGCTTCAGCTCCATGGTTTGCACCAGCAGGACTAGTAAGAGGAGGTATTCCTAACGTAATCCAAGCAGAAAGAAAACTAACTAAAGCCGATCGTGATACTTTATATGATGGAAATGTAAATCCAATTGCTACATTCCCAGGTCAAGGTATTGCAGCATTCGGTCAGAAAACATTGCAGAAAAAGTCTTCTGCACTAGATCGTATTAACGTTCGTAGACTATTAATCGAACTTAAGAAGTTCTTTGGAGATCAAGCTCGTAACTTAGTATTCGAACAAAATACAATCGCAACTCGTAACAGATTCTTATCAATCGTTAATCCATACTTAGAGTCAGTTGTACAGCAACAAGGTCTTTACTCTTTCCGAGTAGTAATGGACGATACTAATAACACATCAGATGTTATTGATAGAAATCAGCTAGTAGGTCAAGTATTTATTCAGCCAGCTAAAACTGCAGAATTCATCGTATTAGACTTTACAGTAGAGCCAACAGGAGCAACTTTTAATGCATAATTTAATAATAAGATATTTATAATAAACAAATAACATGGCAGTATTAGATTCAAGCGAAATCATGTTCAGAGCCTTCGAGCCCAAGGTTCAAAATAGATTTATAATCAGCATGGCCGATACAGGCATCCAGGGCTTTATGGTGAAGAACGTAAAAGCACCTACCTTCCAGGATAACTCTATCAAACTTGACCACATTAACTCTTATAGAAAGATTCGTGGGAAGAGAGAATGGCAAGATATGGATATGGTGCTTTATGATCCGATTACTCCATCTGGAGCACAAGCAGTAATGGAATGGGCTCGTTTATCTTATGAATCAGTAACAGGACGTGCTGGATATTCAGACTTCTACAAAAAAGATCTTAAGTTACAAGTCTTAGGACCTGTAGGTGATGTAGTATCTGAATGGGTTATCAAAGGAGCATTTATTGTAAATGGTGACTTTGGTCAGTTTGACTGGGCTACAGACGAAGTAGTAGACCTTTCACTTACTGTTGCAATGGATTATTGCGTATTGAATTTTTAAAATATTTTTTACCCCTACCCTCAATTTCAATTAACCCGGACTTTTCCGGGTTTTTTGTTGGTCGAAAAATAATTTTTTCATATATTTATTATTATAACAAGTTATAACTAAATAAAATTTATGGAATCCAAATTTTCGTTACCAACTGAGGTTGTGGAACTACCATCAAAAGGTCTTCTTTACCCTGAAGACAGTCCTCTTTCCAAAGGTACTATTGAAATGAAGTACATGACTGCCAAGGAAGAGGACATTTTAACCAATCAGAACTTTATACGTAAAGGAGTTGTATTAGATAAACTACTGCAGTCCTTAATAGTTACTGAAGGATTTAACTACAACGATCTACTTATAGGAGATAAAAATGCTATAATGATAGCAGCACGTATTTTGTCATACGGAAAAGATTACAATATTACATATACCGGAGAAGAGCACACAGTTGACTTATCTACTTTAGAGAATAAAGATATTGACTATACTTTACTTGAAGGTAAGAAAAATGAATTTGCTTTTAAATTACCACATACAGATAACACAGTTACCTTTAGGTTGCTAACTCATGGTGATGAAAAAAATATAGATAGAGAGATCGAAGGTTTAAGAAAAATTAATAAAGATAATGTAGCGGAAGTTACAACTCGTCTTAAATACACACTTACATCAGTAAACGGCATTACTGAAAAGAAAGATATTAGAGAATTTGTAGACAAATACCTACTTGCTAAAGATGCAAGAGCATTACGTGAATACTACAATCAAATATCTCCAGATCTTGATATGAATATCTCTATTGATACTGAAGATGGCGGCCAGGAGGACGTCGATCTGCCGATAACAATTAACTTTTTTTGGCCTGACGCCTAAGTATAAACTTCAAGTATATTCACAAATTCACGAAATAGTATTTAATGGACAAGGCGGTTATACTTGGTCTGAAGTATATAATATGCCTATATGGATTCGTAGATTTACCTTTCAGAAATTAAAGGAATATTACGATAAACAATCCGAACAACAAAAAGAATGGCAAAATGCTAAAAAATCACAACAACCTCAAATACTAAGGCCGGGTGTAGGACCTAGCTACTCAACAAAGACCTCTCCTAAATAGGGGTCTTTCCTATTTATATTATATACCTAAGTTTATGGCAGATAATATGGACAAAAGAAGTCAGAAAGCAATAGATGATACTTCAATCTATATACAGGATACTCTTTTAAGTGTTTCTGCTAAGATAGGTGAATCTTTAAGAAACGCTGTAAATGAAGCTTTTGACGGAGTAGATGCCACAGTATTAAAAACAGTCGGCAATGATTTAACAAGAGCTTTTAAATCTTCAGCAAAATTTTCTGATGATGTAGCATCTAATCAAGCAAAAATAAAACAAGGGGTTTTAGGTACTAAAGATGTACAAAAACAACTAGATGCCCTTGCAGTTAAACGTTCAGCTCTTGCAAGAAAAGTAATGTTAGCAAGAAAATTAGGAGCTGAAATAAATTTAGAAGATCTTAAAGCTAGTAAAGAAGCTTTAGATATACAAGAAGAACAGATAAAAAATGATAAAAAACGTACCCAAGCTATAGATAAAAATATGGGTGCTACTGGAGAAATTTTCAAACGTCTTGCTGGTAATAAATTTTTCGGGAGTATACTTAACGCCGATGAAGGTTTAAAATCAATGCGTGAAGAAGCAGCTAAAGGAACCACAGGCTTTAAGCTTATGGGTAAAGGAATTAGCTCAGCGTTTAAAAATCTAGAAAAAGGAACTATAGCACTAGTTGCACTTGGTGCATTAGTAAAAGTTTTAAAGTTTGTAGTAAGTCTATTTGTTTCTGCACAGGAAAGAACTATAGCGATAGCTAAACAGTTAAATATAAGCAGAGATGCAGCTGAGAATATAAGAAAAGATTTTGTTAAAATAGCTTCTTCTAGTGATAATATACTTGTAAATTCAAAATCTTTAGTTGAAGCTCAAGGTAGTTTACTAAATACTCTAGGTGCAAGTGTTAAATTTAGTGGTGAACTTTTAGAAAGTCAAGTATTTCTTACAAAAAATTTAGGATTATCAGGAGAAGCAGCAGCTAGCTTCAATATAATGCTTAGTGCGACAGGTAAAAGTGCTGACGAAGTTCATAAGAATATTATAGGGTTAAACACAGAATTCGCTCTATCCAACGGATATGCAGTACCTTTCAGCTCTATAATGAATGAAATATCTAAAACTAGCTCTGAAGTAGCAGGGTACTTTGGTTTTAGTGCTGAAAGTATGGCCAGAGGAGTTTTGCAGGTTCGTAAATTTGGACTTAACTTAGAACAAGCCACATCAGTAGCAAAAAGTTTATTAGATTTTGAATCTTCTATAGGAAGTGAATTAGAAGCCGAACTTTTAACAGGAAAAGAATTTAACTTTGAGAGAGCTAGAACTCTTGCAGTGACCGGTGATGTATCCGGAGCAACCCAAGAAGTTCTTAAGCAAATGCAAAGTCTTACTAAAGAACAGCGTAAGAGTCCTATTATAATGCAGTCTATTGCTAAATCAACAGGACTTTCAGTTTCGGAAATTAATAAAGCTTTTCTAACTCAAGAACGGCTCAACATGCAAACTAAACAGTATAATGAACTTTTAGCTAGAGGAGGTAAAATAGGACAGCAAAACGCAGTAGAGCAACTAGCATTAGAAGGAGCAACCTATGAAGAAATTAAAAAGACTCTTACCATACAGGAAAGTTACGGAGCTGCTTTAGAAAAAGCTAAAGATCAATTTACTGGTTTAGTAAACTCAGGAGCCTTAAATCAATTAGTCGATGTTATAATTCAACTTACTAATAAAACAGGTAGTTTTTTAGGAGTAGATACAGTTTCTGCAACTCAAAAACAAAAGCAATTAGAAGTAGCTAGTAATCGTACTGCTACTGATTTTGCAAAAATGGGGATTAGTGCTCAAGAGTATCAAGATTTAGTTGAAAAAGCTACTTTAAATAAAGGTGCGTTTGGGTTAACTAGTGATACAGCATTTGCCACTAATGCAGGAATAGAGGAAGCAAGAGTTAGATTAAGAGAATTAGAAAGTAAACTACCATCTAATAATCAGATGAATGTAAATGATTTTACAATCCGCTCCAACCCTAAAGATACTTTGGTAATGGCAGGCGGTACAAGATTTGGAGAAGAAACTAACACTTTACTCAAAGAATTAATAGCAGCAGTAAAAGAAGGTGGTGATGTATTTATAGATGGTAATAAAGCCGGTATGGCATTAAATCTTGGAGCGTATAGATCTGACTAACAACTATTTATATAAAAACAAACAATTATGGCAATTAAAACAAAATTTTTAAATAATCCATCAATTCATAGTTTGAAAGGTGAAATACCTGCAACAAGAGAAGGAGCTTTAAATACCTCTCAATTGCATGCACAAGGAGTAGATCCTAATAGAACTATGAAAGCTAATCATTCAGTACATGATTTAAATGGATTAACTCCTGAAGTAAATTATACTGATACGATTAAAACAGCAGAAGCTAAAAGCTAATTAATCTTTTATAAATGGCATTAATAGAGTCTCTTGATGACAGTAGGGTTAAAAAACTCAAGTCATTAAAGTACGGCGCTAACACACCACTTGTAACGAAGGATATTAATAAAACTCCTTCCAGACAAGGTTTAGGTTTAGAAGCTAGCCGTAGAATCGATGATTTAGAGCGTATGACTAAATTCTTTGCTTCACCTTCTGGGTTGAAGTATTTAGGAAATGAGACTTTATTGAATTCAATCGGCATACAGGATAGACTTAAAAAAAGTATTGATAGTAAGCTAGCTCGAAGAAATGAAAGAAGGGATAAAAAAGATAAGACTCCTGTACCCGGTACTAAAATTGGCAATCTTATAAGAGGAGGAGCTGCTCTTTTAGAAGATACAGTAGTAAATGCTACTAGTATAGTAGGTTCTACTCTTGCTCAGATTCCTGTTAACGGTACAGGTACACATTTTTATAGAGGATTTAGAAATGAAAGCACGTTTTATACTGCTAATGATGATACTAAACTCGTAGATCTTACCTCTGAAACAACAGTTAGTAGTGAAAATCCTACTATTTCTATAGATGATTTTAGAAAAGACGGCAACAATAGTTATAGTTTAGATTACACTGATAAAACAGTAAAACGAGAAAGCCGTATAAATTTAGGTGACCAAGGACTACAGAAAACTAAACCTATAACTGGGTATACTCAACCTATAGGAAACGGATTAGATATAGATGGCATAAATATGCTACCTCCTATAGATTTTTCTAACGATGTTGGAAGTGTAGTAGACGGTAAAAAAGTACACGATAGACCAGCTATAGGAGTAGGTAAAGGTCGGGATTTGATAAAATTTAGATTTGAAGTAATTACTCCTGAAAAAAATACTATGCTTTATTTTAGAGCATTTTTGGATTCGTTTGACGATAGTTATAATGCAGATTGGTCTAAAAATAGTTATTTAGGTAGGGGTGAAGCATTTTATACTTATGGAGGGTTCGATAGAAGTATTAACTTAGGGTTTAAGATAGCAGCAGCTACAAGACATGAAATGCAACCTCTATATCAAAAGATGGTATTTTTAGCTTCGTCTACAGCCCCTACTTACAGTGCTAATTTTATGAGAGGTACTTTAGTTAATCTTACCGTTGGAGACTACGTTTATAACATGCCAGGTTTTATTGAGCAGATTAACTATACATGGCAAACAGATTACCCTTGGGAGATAGCAATGTCTAAACCAGAAGGATTAGGTCAAGATGATGATATGCAGGAATTACCTCATGTACTAGACTGTCAAGTAAACTTTAGACCTATACATCGATTTACTCCTCAAACCGGACTATACCACTACATAACTAATCCAGGATTTGGTGGTAAACCAAAATCTAATCTATTTTTTGCAGAAGAAGGTCAAGGCGGTGATAAAACTATTAAGAAGACTGAACCCTTACCTTCTAGTACTATAGTAGCAGCAGAAAATAAATATAAGTATAGATTACAACCACAACAGCAAATAGATGGTATTATAGAAAATATCAACAGAGATATTGAATTTGAACAGGAAAATGAAACATTCGATATAGATGAACAGATATAAAACCATAGAAAGAACTACAAGTTTAGAAGGTAAAAGGTATATAAAGAACCCTATTTACCCTAAAATTCCTGTATCTGAAGACGATATCTATATTAAGACTACCGGAGGAGACCGATATGATACTTTAGCATTACAGTTTTATAGTGATTCTTCTCTATGGTGGATAATAGCTTCTGCTAATAATTCAGAAAGAGCTTCTTTAGTTGTTAAACCAGGAGTTCAGTTACGAATACCAGCTGACAAGCAAGCTGTAATTCAACTATTCAATACTACAAATGCAAATAGATAATGGCTATAGGTTACAATGCAAGTTCAATAATCGGAGGTCCTTTAGACCCGGATGTATTAAAACAGCTTGAAAAGCGTGAACAACTATATACTACCCGAACCGGTAGAAGTAATACACAGTTACTTTATCTAAATTCTAAAACCGGATGGGTAAAACTATCCTCTTCAGTTAACAGCGACGGTAGCGCTACACTTGCAAAAAACAATATACTGTTTGGCGGTTCATTTAAAGAAAACGCTACTATTCCTAAAAGCGGTATTAACTTTAACGGAGTAAGTTCTAACACAGCGTATAACAAATACGAAAGTATGGGCGTTAGACCAATGCCCGGTATTACAAACTTTAGCATAGACTCTAAGAATAGATTCGGTACGTTAAGAGAAGCAACAGTAGATTTTCAAGCTTGGTCAGTAGAACAATTAACAGATTTAGAGCAGTTATATTTAAGACCAGGCTTTACTGTACTACTAGAATGGGGACATTCTATGTATTTAACTAACTCAGGTAGAGTCGAAACAATGCCTCCAAGCACAGTTGAAAATTACTTTACTGACGGTAAGTCTAAAGAGAAAGTAATAGAAGAAATAAAAAAATATAAAAAAGAAAGCAATCAAAACTACGATGCTGTCTTTGGATACGTAAAAAACTTTTTATGGTCTTATAGAACTGATGGAGGATATGATTGTAAGTTAACAATTATATCTGCCGGTGAACTAATTGAATCAGTTCAAGTTGCTTTAAGTCCTGCTCAAAGTGGTGAAAAAGTAAACGAAAAAATCGGAGTAGATAAACAACCTCAGATTCTTAAGACAGCTATTACTAATTTTTTAGAAGTTATTCAATCTACTCCTAACGAAGAACAGATCATTGGTAACTTAGAAGAAAAAGCTCCGGTTTTATATGAAAGATATAAAAAAGAAGCCAGATTAACTTCATTTTACGTTTTAAGAACAGATCTTTCAGGAGTAGAAAATATCTCAGAAGATTCAGATAGTAAGCAATCAAAAAAATTAAGGCACATAAGGATAGGTGATTTACTAGCTTTAATTAATGTGGCTTTTTTATTAGAAGACCAACAAGGTAATAAACTCTTCAAATTTAGTTTAGAAGAAGATAAAAGCTTATTTTTAACTTTCTCAGAACATATTGCTTTAGATCCTAAAATTGCTTTTTTACCTAAAAAGAATCAATTTAAAAATAGTATACTTAAATATAAATTAGGACCTAAAGACGATGAAGAACAGCAGTACGTATATACAAGAGGTGAAAGAGGTGATACAAGTATTTTAAATATCTATCTTGAAATTAGTTATGTATTAAGAATACTCGACACGGTTAATAATCAGTCAGCTTCTCAAAGAACAGTTTTAAATTTTGTGGAAACCTTAATTAGCGGTTTATCTTCAACTTTAGGAGAAATAAATCAGTTTGGACTACATTATGAAGAAGAAGAATTTTTGTATTACTTAGTCGATAGAAGATTAACACCTAACAAAAATAATTTAGCAAATTCTTTACTTAATATAACTGGTTTAAAATCTACTGTTACTAATATTTCTCTATCTAGTAAGCTTTCACCTAACATAGCTTCTATGATAGCTATATCTGCTCAAGCTTCTAGTACCGATGTAGGACAAGATGTTGAGAATATGTTTAGGTGGAATCAAGGTTTAGAAGATAGAATAGTAAAAGAAAGAAACGTTATAAGTAAAGAAACGTTAGAAATCAAAAAAAACAGAGTACTTAATAGCGCTACACAGCTTTCAAGAGGTATCCAGGAATTTAATAGATCTAAAAACTATAATGTAGATACTATAGACGGCTTGAAAAACGTTCATAAAGAAGTTATGCAGTATTTAGTTCGAGAGGAAACTAACAGAACTGCACCAGCAGGACCCGCCGGTATTATTCCTTTCGATTTAGATATAACTTTAGACGGTATAGGAGGAGTAAAAATAGGACAAGCTTTTACTTTAAATGAAGGAATACTTCCAGAAAAGTACAATGGTGTCGTAGGTTTTCTTATAACCGGTATTTCCCATGTAGTCCAGAATAATAAATGGAATACTGATATAAAAGCACAGACTATAATCGTAGGTAAAAGAAGTGAAGGAGTTTTATCAGATGAAGATAGTTTATTAAGCTCCGGAGCATTAGAGTCTGCTATTTCTGAAAATAGAGAAGTAGGTAATCCTGATATTCCGTTTAAGATTATAGATCAAGAAACTGTAAAAGATCAACCCGCATTCCCAGAAACCTTTGGTAGAGAAATCTCTTTAGAAACTTTATTAGGTAGGTTAAATAGTGATAGTAGAATACAAGAAGCTTTCCGAGGATTTTTTGATCACCTATTTAGAGAGTACCAACAATATAAAGTTGAAATAAATGCTACCTTTAGATCTTTAGAAAGATCTTTTGAACTTAAATATGATGATGATGAAACATATTACTCTACAGGTAATGCCGAACCTGGTTCTTCAGCTCATAACTATGCAGCAGCTTTAGATATGAACTTAGTTTTACCCAGTGGTACTAGGTTAAGAAAAAGAGGCGACCTTTACCTTTGGGAGGTTAGTCAGATAGCAGAAGTTGCATCTCAGTACGGTATAAGATGGGGCGGGTACTTTAACGGAAATGAAGACGCAGTTCATTTTGATTATTCCGGTATAAATTATAAACAATTAGGAGAAGTTTTTCAACAAGAAGTATTTTTTCAATCAAAAGAAAACAAAACAACCTCAGATTTAGACTATTCTATAATAGCTCCTGATGGAAGGCCCGCAGTAAATTGGCCGGGTTATATTAAAGCTTTTAGTAATACTGCTTCCCCAGCAATTTTAAAAAGTGAAAAAATTTTTAATATACTAAAATAATATGTGGTTGCCAAAAATAAAAATAAGAAAACCTAACAAAGGAGAAATTGCCGACGTAGTTGATGCAAAAGGTAATGAATTTCTAGGAGAGTTTTTTCAAACTTTCAAAGGAGAATTTTTCTCTGGTGATAAACCAACCTCTAACAGTCAACCATTACAGGCTAAAGATACTTTTGAAAGTAATAGTCCTTATAATAACCCTAATAACTTTAAACCAGAATTTACTCCTCCTACAGGTAAAGAACTTGCTAACGGAAGTTTTAAAAGGTATTTTTTGAGAGATAAAGCAAATAAAAATATAGTTGAAATAACTAAACAAAGATTTCAAAATTTTAGTCCTACTCTTTATAGCGAGGTTGTAGCTGTGGACTGGATACTAACTCCTCCGGCTAAAGATGTATTTTTTAATGGTATGAAGTTTGAAGGAGCTGAAACTAAAAATAAAAGAACTATAGAAGAAGTAAGCAAAACTTTTGAAGGTTTAGATCAATATATTGAAAGTTATAGTCAATTTGTACCTGAATCTAATATCTCAGGTGATAAAACTACACCTCCGGCCGAATCTAATACTACTTTTGACCTTCCTTCACCTTCATAGTTTGTAGTTTAAAATATTTTTACTATATTATACAAAAGGTTTTATAAGTGTTTTATATAGTAGAGCAAGAAGAAAAGCTAGATAACTTATCTAAATTAGTCAAGCTAGGATGTTATGTAGATGTTATATCTAATAACGATTACTATCATCCAGGACTATCTTCTACTATAGCTGTTTATATTAGAATGCTTAATAGCAAACACGGATATATTATTCCTATAGATCATGATGAAGGACTTAACGTAGATAAAGATCGTGTCTACGAGCTTCTTTTAAAAGCAAGTAAACTGTATACATTAGATAAGAAGAACCTTCTGTATCACTTTAATTTACAGGGAGCCATAGATTTATCACTGGTATACTCTATGACTAAATACGATCGACTGGAGTATTCTAAAGATAATTCTACTATAAATCATTTCTATAACAAGTATAGAGAGTTTAAAGACATAAATAAAATTATACCTTTAGCAAAGCTATACGAATCTTGCGAAAAGTTATACGATTCTATACATGAAGTTATAGAGTATGAACTACCTTTTGGTTTTGATTTTTACAATCAGACAGCTACTAACGTATTTTATTTGATAGAGCAGACTGGTTTAGGTATATACTACGATGCCTATAAAGAGCTTTTCAACCCTAGAGATATAAAATATAACACAGTAGATAATAAAGTATTAACATCTTACAATTTATACAATGCTACATCTAGACCCACTAATTCTTTTAATAGTGTTAATTACGCTGCTATTCCTAAAACGACACAGCATCGCAAATCCTTCAAACCGACGAACGACTTCTATGTGGAGTTTGATTTTGACGGCTATCATCTTCGTTTACTGGCTGAGCAAATTGATTTTGAGCTTTCGTCTGAGTCTGCCCATAAGAAGTTAGCCAAGCTTTACTTCGGTAAAGACGAAATAACCGACGAAGAGTATAACCAAGCCAAACAGATTAACTTTCAAGCGATATATGGTAAGATACCTGATGAGCATAAAGATTTAGAGATCTTTCAGAAGATACAATCGTTTATAGATCACCTATGGGTTGAGTTTGGAGGCTTAGGTTTTGTTGAGAATCCACACTCACGTAAACGTTTCACCGAAAAGTTAAAAGATATGCATGCACAGAAACTTATGAACTATATGATGCAGTCGTTGGAAACTTCAAGAAATGTTCTTATATTAAAAGAAGTATTAAGGTATTTAAAAGATAAGCAAACAAAAATAGCTCTATATACATACGATGCAATTTTGTTTGATTTTAGTAAAGAAGACGGAAAAGAAACTTTGCAAGACATAGAGAAGATTATGTCGGAAGATAATAAATATCCAGTAAAGTTTAAGTTCTCAAAAGATTTAGTTTTATAACATAGTTTGATATTTATATATGGAAGAAGTACTAGAAATAAAAAGGTTTGATTACGACATAGAAACCTTTTCCTATAATCTGGATATGAGTAATAAACTATTTTGCACCTTTGCTACTGAAGATACTTTAGAGGGAGTTTTAGGTGAAATTAAATCCCGTTACAAAATAATCTATAATAAAATATTTGTTTTGTATTCTAAAAGTCAAGACGAATATATTTGTACTTATAATGTAGACTTTGGTAACGTTTCAAATTTTATAGAGAATACAATCTTGGTTCATAGAAAAAAAGAATCAAATACACTCTATACTATCAATGCTCTTAATACTCTAATCAAAGAACTAAACAATGGCGAGTTAGATACCAGCTTCAAAGTAAACTGGTCTGATTATCGCAACTGTGTTCTACTCACAAAAGGAGCTGAACTCAAAAGAATCAATACGAAACTTTTTAAGATTCTAGAGTTGGAGAACTAAAATATAGTTCTTATATTAATAATAAGTTATAAATTTTTAAATAAGTTATATGGACATTAATGCTATCCGCGCAAAACTAGATGCGTTAAATAACAATAATCAGCAGAGAGAAAAAACTGATTATTCTACCATCTTCTGGAAGCCAGAACTTGGTAAGCAGACAGTACGTTTGGTACCTTCTGCATTTGATCCTACCTTTCCATTTAAAGAACTAAAGTTTCATTATGGGATTGGTAAGTACCCGATGGTTGCTTTATCAAATTTTGGTAAGCAAGACCCAATCGAGGAGTTCGTTAAAGAACTAAAGAAGACATCCGATAAAGATAACTGGTCACTGGCCGGTAAGATCTCACCAAAGACTCGAATCTTTGCACCCGTAGTAGTACGAGGTGAAGAAGATAAAGGAGTACGTCTATGGGGATTCGGAGTAACTATCTACAAAGCTTTACTAGCACTCATTGCCGATGAAGATATCGGAGATATTACAGACGTAATTAACGGATGGGATCTAGTAGTAGAGCAAGTACAAGGTAACCCTTACCCTGAGACTACTGTTCGTATTAAACCTCGTCAGAATGCTTTATCAGATAATAATGACAAGGTAGATACTTGGTTGAAAACTCAACCTAACCCAACAGAGGTTCATACTCAATACGAATACGAGTTTATCAAGAAACAACTACAAAACTATCTCAACCCAGGTTCTGCAGAAGAGGATACTCCAGCTGCAGGAGCTTCAGTTGAGACCAAGCCAGAAAGCTCAAGTCCTCAAAAGACTGACTTTACTTTAGAAACAGCTACTGCTGGCAATAAAGATACAGTTAGTAAGTTTGATGATTTATTTAATGAGTAATGGCAAATAAAAAAGAAGTTCAACAAAGAGCGACCGCTGCAGTCCGTAAGTCGTTCAATTTATCTAATTTTAAAAAGAAGAAAGGTTTCTCGAATGCTTCTGTGAAATTTAAGGAGCAGGGATGGATACCATTATCCAAAGCCTTTCAAGATATAACTTCCTTACCCGGTATTCCTACCGGACATATCACTCTTTTGCGTGGACATAGTGATACGGGCAAGACAACTGCCCTACTTGAAGCTGCGGTGAATGCTCAAAAAATGGGCATTCTCCCGGTTTTCATTATCACTGAGATGAAATGGTCATGGGAACATGCTAAAGAGATGGGATTAGAGTTTGATGAAGTTAAAGATGCAGATGGAAATGTACAGGATTACGAAGGTCATTTTCTCTATGCTGACAGAGGACAGTTAAACACTATTGAAGATGTAGCAGTTTATATTGCCGATCTTATGGATGAGCAGGCTAAAGGTAATCTACCTTATGATATGTGCTTCTTTTGGGACAGTATTGGCTCAGTACCTTGTGACCTTTCAGTACGTTCTAATAAGAATAATAACGAATGGAATGCAGGAGCTATGTCTACTCAGTTCGGTAATAATCTGAATCAAAAGATTCTTTTGTCTCGTAAAGAGAATTCCCCTTATACTAATACTTTAGTAGCTATCAATAAAGTCTGGACTATGAAACCAGAAAGTCCTATGGGACAGCCAAAGCTACAGAACAAAGGGGGTATGTCGATGTGGTACGATTCTACATTAGTTATTACTTTTGGTAATATTACTAATCCAGGAACATCTAAGATTAAAGCTATCAAGAACGGTATGCAAGTAGAATTTGCTAAACGTACTAACGTTCAAGTTGAAAAGAATCATATCGGAGGAGTACAGTCTCGAGGAAGAGTAGTTATGACCTCTCATGGGTTTATACCAGATGATAAACGTGCAATCGATAAATATAAAGATGAGCATAAAGATCATTGGTTAAAATTAGTTGGTTCTATAGACTTTGATCTTATCGAAGAAGGAGACCTAGAAGAAGATACAATAACTCCAAATCTTCTTGATTAGTGGCTTACGACGATATTCTAAAAAATTTAAAGCAGACCCCACCCCGATCGCTGAATGATCATATATTGATCATCGATGCAATGAATATGCTCATTAGATCATTTTCATTACTAAAAGCGATGAACCCCGATGGCCACCATATCGGTGGCCTGGTTGGGTTCTTAAGGTCTTTGGGGTATGTTACTAGAATATTCGATCCAACAAGAGTCATAGTAGTATGGGACGGGAAAGGAGGTTCTGCTAATAGAAAGAATATTAATCCTGATTATAAAGCACAGCGTGCTACTTCTCGTATTACCCATTGGGGCTTATACGATACCAAAGAGCAAGAAACTGAAGCTCTTATAGGGCAGTTGTACAGAGTACAAGATTATATTGAATGTTTACCCATACAGCAGTTAGGTATGGAAAAGTTAGAAGCAGATGATATAATTGCATACCTGGCTAAACGAGCAGGTGATGCAGGTAAGAAAGTTACTATAGTATCTTCAGATAAAGATTTCTTTCAGCTTATTGATAAGAATATAGAAGTATATGCTCCGGTTAAAAAGAAAACTTTTAACCATAGTAATATCGTAGACGAAATAAAAGTCCTACCAGAAAACTATAATATAGTAAAAGCTTTACTTGGAGATCATTCAGATAACTTACCTGGAGTAAAAGGATTAGGAATTAAAACTATACTGTCTGAATGGAAAAGTTTTTCACACGATTCATTAGCTTCTCTTCAGGATGTATGGGATCATTGTGAAACTCAGTTAGAGCAAGATAAACCTAAAAAGATATTTGCTAAAATTATACACAACTGGGATAAAGTTTTAACTAACTTTCAATTGATGGACCTACATAAGACAGTTTTAGATGAAAAAGAAATTAACTTTATAGAAGAAACTTTGCAAGATTCTATACCTGATTTACAAACAGGAGCTTTTTTACACCTATTAGATCAAGATAAGATTGAAGGAGTAACTAAAAATACTGAAGGTTGGTTAGATAATTTTAAAGGATTGAGAACAGTATCATGAAAAGAGTAGTTTTAGTTAGTGGCTACTTTAATCCTTTGCATAAAGGACATATAGAATATTTCGAAAATGCTAGAGCATTAGGAGATGAACTGTGGGTTATAGTTAACTCAGACTATCAAAGAGAGTTAAAAGGGTCTAAGTTTTTTCAAGATGAAAAAGAAAGACTCAAGATAGTTAGTTCACTTACAGTAGTAGACTTCGCAACTATATCGATTGATAAAGATAGAACAGTTAGGGAGACAATTAAAGCAATCGTTCCAAGAATAACTGGCCCACACCGTAAGTTTATGTTCGGTAACGGCGGAGATCAAAATAATGATACTATACCAGAGGCTGACGTATGTAAGGAATTAGGAGTAGAGCTAGCAGACGGATTAGGGAATAAAATACAATCAAGCAGTTGGCTATTAAAGGAATATTAATTATATTTAAACAAAGGTTATTCAATGACATTAAAATCGCTACAGCAATACGGGAAGGGGTTCCAACTAAAAGTACTAGGATCGTTATTAACAGATAAGAAGTTTCTTCTTAATGTTAGAGATGTTTTACATGAAGACTACTTCGATGCTGATACTCATAAATGGATTATCAATCAGATAACTTTTTACTTCGATAAGTATCATACTACAGTCACGATGGATGTTCTTAAAGTAGAACTTCAGAAACTAGAAAACGAAGTACTACAAGTTGCTCTTAAAGAAGAGTTACGTAATTCATATGAGGCTTCTCAAGATGATTTAGATTATGTACAAGAAGAGTTTACAACCTTCTGTAAGAACCAAGAGATGAAGCAAGCTATTCTTAGCTCTGCTGATCTTTTAAAGCAAGGTGACTTCGACGGTATTCGTAATATGGTTGAGAAAGCTATGAAAGCCGGTGTGGATAAAAATATCGGACACGAATATAATAAAGATATTGAAACCAGATATCGTACCGACTACCGTCCTACTATTCCATCTCCCTGGCCTATACTTAACGAAGGTATACAAGGAGGCTTTGGTCCTGGTGATTTAGGTATCGTGTTTGGTAATCCTGGCGGTGGGAAGTCTTGGACTATGGTAGCTATAGCTGCTCATGCTGTTAGTCTCGGGTATAAAGTTAATTACTATACTTTAGAATTGGGTGAAGATTATGTAGGTAAAAGATTTGACTGTTACTTTACCGGACACTCTATTGATGAAGTAAATAATCACCGTGAAGAAGTACAAACATATGTCAATAATCTTAAAGGTAGGTTAATAGTAAAAGAGTATGCTCCTAAAAGCGTTACTGTAAATACTGTTAAATCTCATATTCAGAAATGTATAGACATGGATCATAAACCTGATTTAGTAATTATTGACTATGTTGACTATTTAAGAGCTCCTTCTAAAAATCGTTTCTCTGAAAGAAAAGATGAAATAGATGATGTATTTATTGCTACCAAAGGACTAGCAAAGGAACTTAAAATACCTATTCTAACACCCTCTCAAGTTAACCGAATGGGTGCTAAAGATACCGTTATCGAAGGAGATAAAGCAGCCGGTAGTTATGATAAGATGATGGTTGCTGATATTTGTTTATCCTTGTCCAGACAGAAGGAAGATAAAGTTTTAGGTACCGGGCGAGTACACGTAATGAAGAATCGTTACGGACAAGACGGTATGACCTATAATGTAAAGATGGATACTAACAACGGACATATAGAATTCGACGGTAAAGCAGACCCGGCAGATTTACTACCTGAGAACGATGGACCTACTTTTACTTTGTCACGTGAATCTATGGCACAAATTTTTGATAAAAAATCTTAAATTAATTGTGCAAAACCAAAATATATACCCTATTTATCAAAGCGTCCTCGTAAGACCAAGTGTAAGCTTTACGAGGATGTTTCTGTCTTATTAACCATCAAATATATAAAGATATATGAGCCTATTAGAAGAAAGAATAGTTTATAAGCCTTTTGAATATCCTCAAGCGTTCGATTATTGGCTAAAGCAGCAACAGGCACACTGGCTGCATACCGAAGTACCGATGTCACAAGATGTATCGGATTGGAACAGTAATTTAAGAGATCATGAAAAGAACGTTGTTGGTGGTATACTTAAAGGTTTTGCTCAGACAGAAACAATAGTAAACGACTACTGGTCTACTTTAGTTACTAAATGGTTTAGAAAGCCCGAGGTTATTATGATGGGGACAACTTTAGGTTCTTCTGAAACTATACATGCAGAAGCTTATTCACTTTTAAATGAGCAGTTAGGGTTAGATAACTTTGCTGAATTTTTAGAAGACGAAACTACAATGGCTAAGATCGAAAATCTTATGAACGTAAGAGATGGCCATGATGGAACTCCTAACTGGCATGATAGAGCAAAGTCACTAGCAATTTTTTCTGCATTTACAGAAGGTGTGAACCTCTTTAGTTCTTTTGCTGTTTTACTTTCTTTTAAGATGAGAAACTTATTGAAAGGAGTAGGACAAATAGTTGAATGGTCCGTAAGAGATGAAAGTTTACATTCAGATGCAGGATGCTGGTTATTTAGAACTTTGATGGAAGAACATCCAGAATTTAAAACTCCTGAATTAGTTGCTGATATAGAAGAGGCTGCTAAAGGAGCTTTGCAGTTAGAATTTGACTTTATTGATAAAATATTCGAGATGGGTGATTTAGAAAACTTAGGTAAAGAAGAATTAAAGAATTTTATTCGTCATAGAGTAAATACTAAAATGGGCGATTTGGGACTTAAACCTATCGTACCGGTAGAAGAGATCGACAAAGGAGCTCTTAAAACTATGAAGTGGTTTGATGCAGTTATCGCAGGAAAGCAGCATACAGACTTCTTCGCTAATAGAGTTACGAACTATGCCAAAGGGCATATGGAATGGGATACAGCAGCAATATTTTAATATAAATTTTTTATGAGTTTACAAGTCGATACTTCCGGTTGGGAGAAAGGCAAAGATTATCCTGAATGGATGAATGAGATTTCTGTGGCAACTATCTCAAAAGGATACCTTCTTCCAGACGAAACACCAAGAAAAGCATACCGTAGAGTAGCTGATAGAATAGCTAAAAGATTAGACCGTCCAGACTTAGCGAATAAGTTCTTTCGTTATATGTGGAAAGGATGGTTGAACTTAGCCTCACCTGTACTTTCAAATACAGGAACCGATAGAGGATTACCAATCTCATGTTTTGGAATTGATACGCCCGACTCAATTCGAGGTATTGGATTAACTAATGCCGAGCTCATGAGATTGACCTCTTTAGGTGGTGGTGTAGGAATAGGCCTTTCTAAAATAAGAGGAAGAGGACAAAAGATTGGAACCGGTGATATGGGACAGTCTGAAGGTGTAGTGCCATGGGCTAAGATTTATGACTCTACTATTATTGCCACTAATCAAGGAGCAGTACGTAGAGGAGCAGCTTCTGTTAACCTAGATATCAATCACCCAGACATAAAAGAGTATCTTCAGATTCGTAGACCTAAAGGTGATCCTAATCGTCAATGTTTAAACTTACATCAATGTATTGTTGTAGATGATAAGTTTATGCAAAGATTAGAGCATAGAGATCCTGAGGCAATGGCTTTATGGGTAGAGATTCTTAAATCAAGAGTTGAGACTGGTGAACCTTATATTATGTATAAGGATAATGTTAATAAAGCTAATCCACCTGCTTATGTTAAGAATAACTTAGAAGTAACAATGACTAATATATGCTCAGAGATTACTCTATTTACAGATGAGGAGCATAGTTTTATTTGCTGTCTGTCTTCTGTTAACTTAACTAAATGGCATGAATGGAAGAATACTGACTTAGTTGAAACAGCTATTTACTTTCTAGATGGAGTATTAGAAGAATTTTTAGCTAAAACTTCCGGTAGAGAATCTTTGGTTAGAGCTCATCGTTCTGCGAAAAAAGGTAGAGCTATTGGATTAGGAGTATTAGGATGGCATACATTTTTACAGAATGAAAGAATACCTTTTAATTCTATCAGAGCTACTTCCTACACTCATCAAATATTTTCTCAGATTAAAAGTCAAGCAGAAGAAGCTTCTAGAAAATTAGCCGACGAATACGGGGAACCAGTATGGTGCAGAGGAACTGGAATGCGAAACAGTCACTTAATGGCTGTAGCACCCACCGTCTCTAACAGTACGATTTCCGGAGGAGTATCGGCAGGTATCGAGCCTGTTCCGGCTAACGTCTACACGTTTAATTCCGCTAAAGGAACGTTCATTCGTAAGAATCCTGCACTAGAAAGCTATTTAGAAGACAAAGGAGCTAACACCGAAGAGGTATGGGATCAGATTATGAAAGATAGAGGTTCGGTTGCTAACCTACCCGAAGATGTAATGCCATTGGAAGACAAGCAGATATTTTTGACATTTCCTGAGATTAATCAATTACAACTTGTAGAACAAGCAGCTGCAAGACAGAAGTATATTGATCAAACTCAATCGCTGAATCTAGCTTTTGATCCTACAGATTCACCTAAGTTTATAAATTTAGTTCATCAAACTGCATGGAAGTTAGGAATTAAGACTTTATACTATTTAAGAACCGATAGTGTAATAAATGGAGATATAGGTTCAAGAACTTCTGAAGATTGTTTAGCTTGCGATGGATAAAAGAGTAAAAAACATACTTAATAGAGAACTTGCAAGACAAGAAAGCACTATTGAATTAATAGCTAGTGAAAACTTTGCTTCAAATGCGGTTATGAAATTAGCTGGTTCGGTATTTACTAATAAGTATGCTGAAGGCTACCCTGGTAAGAGATACTATAACGGCTGTGAGCATATGGATGAGATAGAATCTCTTGCAATAGAAGAATTAAAAAAACTTTATGGTTGTAGTTATGCTAATGTTCAACCTCATTGTGGTGCTAATGCTAACACAGCAGTCTTTCAAGCATTTTTAAAACCTGGTGATACTATTCTTGGAATGGATCTAGCTAGTGGAGGTCATTTATCTCATGGAAGTAAACCTAATATATCAGGAAAGATATATGATGCTCATTCATATGGAGTAGATTATGACGGTTACTTAAACTATTATGAGATAAGATCTAAAGCTTTGGAAGTTAAGCCTAAGATGATTATAGCAGGAGCAAGTGCATATTCGAGAGTAATAGATTGGAGAGAATTTAAAGAGATAGCAGATCAAGTAGGAGCTATACTATTAGTAGATATGGCTCACTATTCAGGATTAATAGCAGGAGGAGTATACCCTAGTCCTTTTCCTTATGCTGATGTAGTTACTTCTACTACTCATAAAACTCTAAGAGGTCCTAGAGGAGGAATTATATTATGGAATAATGAAAAGTATTCTAAAAAGATTAACGGAGCTATCTTTCCAGGTACTCAAGGAGGTCCTTTAATGCATATTATAGCAGCTAAAGCTCAATGTTTTATAGAAGCTAATACTCCTGAGTTTGTAGAGTATTGTTTAAGAGTCGTAGATAATGCAAGAGCGATGTGTAAAGTATTTAAAGATAATGGTATATCAATACTCACAGAAGGAACTGATTCTCATTTAATATTGATTGATTTATCTGATAAAAAGTATAGTGGAAGAGAAATAGCTGATAGATTAGAAGAGAACGGTATAACAGTAAATAAGAACGGTATTCCTAATGATCCTAGAAGCTTTGTTGAAACTAGTGGTATAAGAATAGGAACTGCAGCAGAGACAACTAAAGGACATACTAAAGAATGGTTCAAAGAATTAGCAAATAAAATAAGTAAATTGATTAATAATTAAATATATTTTAGTTGGCTATTTGATATATTTTTCTTATATTATATAAAAAGAGTTATATGTCAAAATCGTCAGCTAAACAACGCTACATTCAATTGCAAGAATGGTTAGCAGTATTTAAAAAAGGAACAAATACAAATAAACGTCGAAAGAAAAGATTTTCGAAATCTGATCATTATAAATCTAGAGGAGTAAGATGACAAAAGTAATTAAATTTTATGCTGATTGGTGCGGTCCTTGCCGGGTGTACGGTAAGGCTTGGGATAAAGTCGTAGAAGAGTTAAATGATGTAGTTGAGTTTCAAGAAGTAAATATAGAAAAAGATACTTCCGGACTAGCTGCTGAATATAAAGTAGACGGTATTCCTCATACGGTTGTGCATAAAATTAACGGCTCTACAGAAGAGAGAGGCGGTAGAATGTCCGTCGAGCAGTTAAAAGAATTCATTTTAAATTAATAAGTTATGTTAAGAGATCCAAATTCAATTCCAGCAGGCGATACTATTATTGAAGACCCTGCAATAGAGCCTTTCTTTATTACTCGTTCTCAAGTTGGAGGGTATGTAGTATATGAAAGAGTTACTAAAGGTGAGAATAACAATGAGTATTTGAAGACTATGGGTTATCCTTCTACCTTTAATCATGCATTAAAAATGGTTTCGAAAGAAATGGTAAATGCAGGAAATGAAAGACACTTCAGTTCTATCAAAGACTATATTATTGAGTGGGAAAAAATTCAAGAGAAGCTATCTAATCTAACTTCTATTGATGTTTAGCGTTTGCCTATACGCTTTATAATACCTGGCAAATTTAAATTATAATAAAATGGCAAAAAATGTCGTAGTGTCCTTATCTGGAGGGATGGACTCCTCAACTTTACTGCTTAGATGTTTATCTGAGTATGATCAAGTAACAGCTATATCTTTTGATTATGGTCAAAAGCATAGAGTAGAACTTGAAAGAGCTCAATCATTAGTAGACTACATTAATGAAAATTGTACTGACGAAAATTGTTTCGGCGGATGCAGAGTTAATTATCAAGTTATTAAGTTAGATGGTTTAGTTAATTTATTAAATTCAAATCTCGTTCAAGGTGGAGATGATGTACCTGAAGGTCATTATGAAGAAGATAATATGAAAGCTACTGTCGTTCCTAATAGAAATAAAATCTTTGCTTCTTTAGTACAAGCAGTTGCTCTATCAGCAGCTAATGCTAACGGTAACGATACTGATATTGCTTTAGGTATTCATGCTGGTGATCATGCTATCTATCCTGATTGTAGACAAGAGTTTAGAGATGCAGACGATACTGCATTTAGAATCGGTAACTGGGAAGCTGATAAAGTGGGATACTTTACACCTTACTTAGATACAGACAAATTAGGAATTTTAAAAGATGGAGAAGTACTTGTTGATAAATTGGGTATTGAGTTTGATGAGGTATATAAAAGGACGAATACGTCTTATAAGCCATATCCTTCTGGAAATTCTGATTATAAGTCTGCTTCTAGTGTGGAGAGGATTGAGGCTTTTATTGATCTTGGCCGAAAAGATCCCGTACAGTATGAGGACGAGACTGGACCGGTTGATTATGAGGTTGCAAAAGCACACGTAGAAAAATTGCTAGCCGAATACGCAGCTTAAAAGGTCGGCCCGTTCGTCTATCGGCTAGGACGCCAGGTTTTCATCCTGGTAAGAGGGGTTCGATTCCCCTACGGGCTACAGAGGTTATGAATCATAAAATAGATTTACACGGGTTTACACATGATCAAGCTTGCAAAAAGGTTGAGAATGAACTAGTGAAAATTTCGACTTTAAACTTTTGGGAAGTCGTTATCGTAACTGGTAAGTCAAAAGCTATGCAAGATAGAATTATTAGTGAAGTTTTAGAACCATTAAATTTTTTCTACTATCAACCTCCTTCTAATCAAGGAGTAATAGTAGTTGTACAAGATGAATTATTTAATTAAATTAGTTATAGTATGTTTTTTATTAGTAAGTTGTACCAAGGACGACGAATGTTTCTGTACAGAGACAGTAACAGATATAGAATCAGGAGAAGTATATACTAACGAATACTGGGTTAAGGACTGTTACGAACCTTTTCAACAGGTTATTTTTTATAGATGGGGTAATATGGTTATAGATTGTAGATGAAATATCAAGAATTACTTATTGGGGTTTTAGCTTTCACAGTAGCTCATATATTTACATTCTTCCAACTTAACGGACAGTTTAAGTGGGAGTGGTTTAAGTCTAATGAGCTTTTAGTAGCAGCTAGTGGAGTAATTATTTCCTTCTTTTATATATGGGGTACTAAACATACTGTAAATGGATTTGATGGTTTACTATGGCCTGCTCGTTTTATTGGTTTTGGTATAGGAATGGTTATTTATGCCTTTATGGTAAGTTACTTTTTTAAGGAAGGTATTACTATGAAAACTTTTGTAAGTTTATTTTTAAGTCTAATTTTAATATGCATACAAGTATTATGGAAAAGTTAAAATATGAATAGATTAGATGAACAGTATAGGGGGTTATTAGCTGAAGTACTTCATAACGGTACTAAAAAAGATGATCGTACAGGTACAGGCACATTAAGCCGTTTTGGAATGTTTATAAGACACAGGATGGAGGATGGTTTTCCTATTTTAACTACCAAACGAATGCCATTAAAAACAATATCAACTGAGTTAAAATGGTTTTTAAAAGGTGATACTAATATAAAATATTTACTAGATAATAATTGTCATATTTGGGATGGTGATGCCTATAAAGATTATTGTGATGTCTGTTTATTTGATTTAGATGACCCAATGCCTAAAGATGAATTTTTAGACAAAGTACAAAATGATCCTGCTTATATGCATTATGGATTATTAGGACCAATTTATGGAGCACAATGGCGTTTTTGGGGCGGTAAAAAATATATTGACCAAATAGCGGATTTAATTGAAAACCTTAAAAATAACCCTGATAGTAGACGCCATTTAGTATCAGCTTGGAATGTAGAGGATTTAGGTAAAATGACATTACCTCCTTGTCATTATTCGTTTCAATGTTATGTAGCGGATAATAAATTATCCTTAATGTGGAATCAACGTAGTGCCGATCTATTTTTAGGTGTGCCATTTAATATCAGTAGCTACGGGTTACTGTTGTTATTATTATGTAAGGAAACAGGGTATGAAGCAGGGGAATTGATAGGCAATTTTGGCGATATACATTTATACAAAAATCATTTAGAGCAAGCTAAGGAACAAATTAATAGAAAAGGACATAACCTTCCTTCACTACACTTATCAAATGTAGATATTCTAGGTGGTGAGTTTGATTATGAACTTATAGAATACAAACATCAACCTACAATTAAAGCACCTTTAAGTAATTAGTTATGTGTTTAAGCGGAAGCAGTTATATAAGTTATGATGAATATATAGATCGAGTTATTGAAATGGCTTGGGAAGATAGAACACCATTTGAAGCAATTGAATATCAATTTGGATTAAAAGAAAATGATGTTCGAAAATTAATGAGAAAAAATTTAAAACAAAGTTCTTTT
>Ga0181379_1000162_pt1 | contig 33855 bp, 32 predicted proteins | sample 2SPOviralmetaG_FD_130115 | JGI IMG/M metagenome (GOLD analysis project Ga0181379, IMG submission 130115) | Marine viral communities from the oligotrophic San Pedro Time Series (SPOT) site, San Pedro Channel, CA, USA - 2 SPOT_SRF_2009-07-10 | ecosystem: Environmental > Aquatic > Marine > Strait... | reverse complement strand
CCTTTCGGACCCATTTTGGACACGGCGATTCTAGCTAGCGCTTTCCAGGATTTCGGGAGCTCATCATATCCGATGCTTCGAGCAACACGACTCAAACGCGATCGCTCGTCATCTCCCGCAGCAGACATTACTTCGAGACATTCGAGAAGTTGATTCTCCATGGTGTGGTGCTCCGACACCCATTTGCCGTCAGGAAGCCTACATCAACGCATCGTCTAATATCGATTCTTCCTCACGAGAGAATATTGTACCATTACGGGTCTCGTTTCAGATGATAAATGCAACCAAGAATATGGTCCCATTCCAAACTGAGTGGCAAATGATGCTGGGCCAGAGGCTCCCTGTCTTGATTCTTAACCAGCCATAGAGTAAGCCCCCTATCGTCGCTGCACCTGTTTGAAAAAGATCGAAGAACCCGAAAACAGGGTCCCAATGCATGAAACCAAACAGAATCCCACTAGCAAAAATTGAGAAAAGATCGGAGTAATTCGTTCTCAGAGAATCAAGTATGTACCCTCTGAAAACTAACTCCTCGATAAGAGGTGCACTGATGGCAAGTGAGATGAATAGAAGAATCAGGATTAGAGGGTTGTCAGCGGAATTCGAATCAGAAAACCATCCTCCTTCTTCCGCAATTGGCCAAAACAAATCATAGATTTCAGAATATCCTAGAACCAAGATGAGGTCCAATACTAGAATCAAGACAACTAACCCTCCAAATTTCAATCTTGAAATATTTGGAAATATGAATAGGCTTCTCAAGTACTCAGTTTTATTTTCATAGTCTATCAATGCTAGGATAATACCGCCCATTATGACGTATGAGATGGTACCTGCTATCTGTGAAAATAGATCTAAACTATCAATGTCAAAGACCAGAATCAATCCAACCATCAAGAATAAAATTAGGTAAAACATCAACATGATACCAATCCATAGTAGCGAGATTTTCCTCCAAATTCGAATTCTGGACTCAGAAACCCACTCACTCATATCGGGAGAGTTCGAGGGAGAACGAGTTTCAAATAGGGAACCTAGATTTATTTCTCCAGGCATGCTTCGTACCTGGTTAGCAGCCGATTTACCGTAGCCGTAGAGCATGTTTCCGATATCTGAGACAGCCAGATGACCATTGCCTGTAACAGAACTCAGATTTTTCCGCGTGACTATTCCTGCCTTGGTGTTGAAATGAGGTTCGATGTAATTGTAACTGAAATAAATCGAGAGGTATGTCAGAACGATGAATAGGGTGAGAAATGACAGGAATCCCCCGGACAAGACCAAGCTTAACAGGAGTCCCGAGATGATTAGTGACAAAGCTCCCTTGCTAGGGAAATCCCCTATGAAGGACCTCCCGAAAGGTCCTAAATCGGATGAAGTATCCCTCGACATTTTCTGAATACTCGTATTCACGGGATCTATTCCTCTGAAGAACCACTCAAGATTTCCTTCTTCTTCATCTGTGCCTGAAGGGCCACCAACTCAAGATAAGCAGTACGGGCTTCCAAATATTTTTCCATTTCATCTAGATATGACTGCTTTTCAGCGGCATATAGGCTGCCATCTCTGGCATTGGCGTCCATTTTGTATAGCAGGGTAAAGAAGAAAATCGTGATAGCCAAAGGACCCAGAAGCATGAGATAGTTTTCTTCCATGTTAAACGTGCCATAGGTTGTCTCGACTCCCGAGCCCACGACGACGGAGATGACCAGAGAGACTGGCCAGAGGACGAAATTGCCGAGAAGTAGGACCCATTCATACAAACCATATTCCGATCTTCTTCGAGGTCTTCGAGGTTTTGTTAAGGGTGCTTGTTCCATGAAATCAACAGTACCCCTAGGTTTAGAACTCTGATATGAGGATTCTGGAGCCGTCTCGGTAAGAATCTCAACTTTCCCTTGCTCATCTACGTCTTCTGTACCAGTATCTGATACAGATTCTGTTTCTTTATCAGGCTCGTCACCGATTTCGACATTCTTGTCCAAACCCTCCTCGACGACACCCTTCTTTCGTTTTTTGTTGATCCAATGTTCTAACTTCTTCGACCCTTCATCAATGGAATCTAACACGTTAGCAAGCCGAGATTCAAACGCCCCTTCACCCGGGCTCTCAGCCATGAACCCCGGTAAATGTCCTTGTGCTTCAATATTCTCGGGAATATGCAACGGACTGACTCTACTTCCCTCTCAACGACCACATGTCAAGCCATTGTTTGATATTCGACTCAATATCCTCTTCTGTAACATCCCTATCAACCACAGAAGACCCTTCTAGCGATTTGATACGACACCCGCATGCGTCTTTGTGGCCTCCGCCATCGGGATCAAACGTGGTTGCAAGAGTGGTTAGATCGAATATTCCCCCCTCCTTGTGCAGAAATGAATTCGTGTAGAATGAAGCAGAAACAGGATAGCCACCCTCTTCCCCGAAGGAAACCCCGAGATCTCCATGAGTTATCAAACAGGCATCGCAAGCATCCCCCGCATAGGCTGTCACAGCATATCCATTCGATCGCATCCCCAACCCATGCATCCGAACAATAGCCAAACGATCAACAATTTCCAAACGCTCTTCTATTTCTAATTTCAATATTTCATTCTCTCTTTTTCTTTGGGCGATAGCCGCCTTTACAATATTCGTTTCCGATATCTCGTACGGTGTAAGCCCGGAAGAAAAGAGCCCCATGGCCGCTCTGGCTACCTCGTCTCCGACGCCTATCGATCGTCCGATCCATACCATCGGCTCTTCTGAGAGATATTGTTCTCTAGTCACTCTGCCTCCATCTAGACGATCGGTCCACTCTAATGCCTCCGAGAGATCTTCGAGATCGATAATGTGGGCTAGAAGGTTTGTTGCGACCCTGGCTGCCGAGGGCGCTGCCTCCCAGACGCGCACCTCGTCTTCAGACTCCGGCTTGTTTGAGAGATGATGGTCTATGGACAAACCACATTTTGGGTGGTAGGGAAGATCGCAAATCGCAGTTTTGTCGTTAATAAAATCATCATAAAGTCCGTTTTTCAGGGCTCCGGGATGACCGAATATAACCTCTGCTTCAGGCCACCTCCTGAGCAAAATCGCCCCTGAAAGGACTCCATCGAGATCACTGTCCGTCAGAATCCTTGTAATTTCCAACTCATCGACACCCGCCATAGTCATCCCTGAAGCCATCATGATGTATCGCTTCCGCTTCCCAAGGGTTCTTTTCATCCCCCATTAATCGACTCATATGGAGACTTCCTGCGGATTCATACTCGCCAATCATCGAAGCATACTTCTGTTGCAGTACCCGCAAGGGCACTGGAGCTTCCCGAAGGGGCACGTCGAGTCTGGGGAGGATCACCATTCTACTGCTAGACGTGAGCTGTTAGAAGAAACTGGGATTGAGGAAATCCGCATTATTCCGTCATGGACCGAGCGAACTGAGTATTCCTATTCAAGAAAGGGCTCTGTAAATAAGAAGCAGGTCTATTGGTATCTCGCCACAACCGACGAATTCCAGGTAAAACTGTCCCATGAGCATACTAATTTTCTATGGCTAGACCTTGAAAGCGCGATCGATCAATTGACATTTGAACAGGAGAAGATCGTGCTTTCAAATGCTAGAAAGGTGCTTGAAAAGTTGAGGATGGACTAAACCCTTTTTCCTAATGGCGTCCAAAGGGTTTCATCTTCACCCATCTTTGCCGTGAGCCATCGACCTAGCACAAAACAGTGATCAGAGAGCCTGTTAAGATAGCTGATTATTTCTGGCCTGATTTCTTCTCGAAGTTTGCAGGCCTCTCTTTCCGCTCTTCGGACGATTGTACGAGCCATATGCAAATATGCTACTGCAGGGCTACCGGTTGGAAGAATGAACGATTGTAAAGGCTCCACGTCCTCCAACATAGAATCCATTTCCTCCACCAGTCGAACTCCTGCATCCGCACCAATAATCGACATCTGCTCCGGGACACCGCCAGGAGGGCAAGCACATTCGGCTCCCACGTCAAACAACTCTTGTTGTATTCTACCGAGCATATTGTCCGCGCTTTCATAGACCAGAACAAGCGCAGCCATCAAGCCACCATCTGGCGCATGGGTAGGTGCCCGGCCAAGCTCCATACGGACGACACCAATAGAGGAATTTGCCTCATCAATCGTTCCGTAAATCGAAACTCGCGAGTCTTCCTTTCCAACCCTGGTCCCATCGACAAGAGAGGTTTCCCCGCCATCTCCGCCGCCAGTGTGGACCTTCGTGATACGAACCATGTAACAACGGAAACAATACTCACATATCAGCAGTCGGTTCAGACCACTTAGATTCTGAAATGGAGTTCAAGGCAGAGTCTATAGCGTCGATCCACGCGGAATCAACGATGTCCCAGCCCCCAAATTCTTCGAGATACTTCTCACTATTATTCGCAGACTCTTCTTGTTCAAGATGAATGTAAATACGGATTAGGGCCGCATGACTCATCGCCCCAAGCCATTCTTCATCAGCATCCCAAGATCTCTCGAAACACGATATGGCTCCAGATGGCCCTTCAAGTAATCCGCGTTGGATTTGTCTGAGCCCGGCTTTGGACCAACTTAGTCCGGGCACACCTATGATCAAACCTCTGAAAACAAGATAGATTTCCATTAAGATCAATGCTGATACCAGAATGAACGAACTAATGTGCTCGTATGTTCCACCTTCATCCCACCAGCCCACCAGGAGTGCAGCACCACCTGCGCAGAGCATACCTCCCGCGAAGGGAGCCACAATTACATCACGCATCGTCCTAGTCATATCCACCGATCCTTTCAGCGTCCCAACGACTCCAAGTCCGAGCGCGAAATACATTGGTACTGTTTCACTAGTCTCTCTTGGAGCTTGTTCTGAAATTATCAAAACACTGCCTGCCAAGAGTACCAGATATGCGAATCTTCTGGAAATTTCAGGAAAAGGCTGGTGCCAAGAAAGCCAAAAACACGACCCGCCTATCCCCAAGAAAAGAAATATCCACCCTATCATGACCCTTCACCTTTCCAACCCGGCATCCAAAATCGCTCATTATCAAGCCATTCCGACCATTCAGAGTCATTAGCTCTAATCAATCTCAACGCACGGCGATCAAGTCCCCGTTTCAAGGACTCTTCAACCTCCATACGCTTCCAGGCGTCGCCCCATTCGACTTGTAATTCCCGTACGAGCCGCTGCCCCTCTTCTCGATTATCGAAACAACGCTCACAAAGTTCACGCAACTCTTGAAGCCATATTCGCGTGCCTAGGATGTGCGGCTCATTACCGATATCAACTCTCGATTTTTTCCGGAACCTACGCTTCCAACCCATATCCGCCAATGCCCCGTCGTCACAAATGGCTATAGTCGCTTGTTGTAAAGTGTATACCATGGGGCGAGTCCTTGTCCATCTTCACGGCCGTGCTAAGAATGCATCTTTTCGAGCCTCGATATCCGAATATGCCAATCGCCTATCTTCTTCTGGAGTGTCACTTGTTGAGCATAGAAATAAAACCGATCCGGAGACGTATCTCAAAGAAATTTCAGATAAGTATCCAGGACATAGTATTATTCTGCTCCAAGAAAGCGGTGAAGAGCTAGACAGCATGCAGTATTCGGAACTCCTCAAAAGATGGTCCATGCAAAGGAACGACACTCATCTGGTGGTCGGCCCGCCAGGGGGTTTCGCCTTGATGGGAATGGAGCATGAGTCTTTGTCACTGGGCAAAATAACTCTACCTCATGAACTCGCCGCAGTCGTTTTGTTAGAGCAATTATATCGCGCATCTACCATAATCAAAGGGCTACCATACCACCGTCCATGAACAAGTCGTATCAGAAGTTCGATTCACCCGATACGATCTCTGAAATCTTATTTTCAGAATCGACGAGTACGATTCTCGGGGCATGCGCGCCGACGAACTCTTCCGCGATTCCCACATAGGATAGTATGATGACGACATCCCCAGGGTGAACCAAATGGGCCGCAGCGCCATTAATGCAGATCTGTCGAGAACCTCTTGGCGCCTTTATGGCATAAGTTTCCAGACGAGCACCATTAGTAACGTCCAGTATCGCAACCTTTTCCCATTCACATATCCCCGAGGCATCCAGAAGATCCTCATCGATTGATACCGAACCAACATAATCCAAGTCGGCTTGTGTAACTGTGGCTCGGTGAATTTTTCCACTCAACAGCGTCCTCCTATTCTCTGGCACAAAAACACCCTTACATCGCTAAGATATGAACGCGTTTATTCAGAGATGATACTCTGACGCCACCCATGATACTCAATTCGTCCCCTTGCGGGTACGGTTGAAATATGTGTCCACACCAACCCAGCACCCGGTGTTGACATGATTGCGGATCTCACAAAGAGAAACAGGACCACAAAATCTCTACTTCTAGTGGTTTTGATGGTAGTTAGCGTACAGATGCCGATGATAGCAGTGGGAGATCAGCCTGGGCCATTTGGAAATGGAAATGGCGACACTCCGGCCCAACAGCAGATCCAATCATCAGATGTTGACGCCTCTTCACCTCCAGCACTCCACCACATGCTTCTGCCCGATCACCCTGCTTTCCAAGATATGTCTTGGTCAGACCCGGGCATACTCTACGGGCAAATCACAGATACGTCGTTCCTCGAGGGAGGATATCGATTCATGGTCGAAGAGACAGAAACTGAAGACCACGACAACGACGGCATAAATGATCTGGACGACCTCGACGACGACAACGACGGCATATCCGATTTGATCGAGCGATTCGATGGGTGCTACGGAACAGACCCCTTCGACCATGACAACGATGGTGTTCAGGATGAATTCGACTTCGACGATGACAATGACGGGATTCTCGAGGGGCCGATTGACTATTCCCAAGGCACAGACCCATGGAATGTCACTTCTGATCGGTACGTCGAACCAAGCGTCCTACACCCTTGGACAGGCCTCGCACTCGGGTCCGGCTACCTAGTTGACCAGAACCCACTAGATCACGATAACGATGGAATCACTGACGAAGACATCGATGGCCCGGGCAAGGGGTCCTATGACGAGGATGACGACAATGATGCCCGCATCGATCAGTTCGTGTGGCCTTGTGACTTTGATGGCGACGGTCTTCAAGATTATTGGGATGCAGACGATGACAATGATGGGGTCATCGATCTATGGGACACCCATCCATGGGATGCGACCGAGACTTCCAACATCACGATGACAGCCACTAATTGGAGTGCTGCTATATCGTGGGCTTCCAGCAAGACACATCAGATTTCAATTACCGTCGGAGGCTATTCTGATCCAGAACTTCAGATCGAGGTGGGAGACACAGTCACCTGGACAAATGATGATACGGAAAATCATTCTGTAGTCGCCGCCGATGGGTCTTTCGACAGTGGGACATTGACTGCTGGCCAATCATTTAGCCATTCATTCGATTCGGAAGGAACTTGGAGATACGCGGATACCGTTCTAGGAGGGGTAGGCGATGGAACCATCACGGTTTTCGCTGCCACTGGAGCCCCATTCCCTGATGTATTCAATCTTGATTTCGACACCTACGGAAAAGATAAGCTTGACTTTGCATTCAAGGAACAGAACCTGTGGCATCCTCGAAATCCCTCCTTCAATGAGATCGTGGATGGGGATTTAGATGGCGATGGACTCCCTAATTTCATCGATCCAGATAACGACAACGATGGTACACCAGACTCTGCAGATACTGACGATGACAATGACGGACTTCTTGATATGTGGGACATCGACGATGACAATGACGGCATACCAGATAACTGTCTAAATGTTCTAACCGACCTTTCCCAGTATCTTGACGGATTCGATGACTGGTTTGGTCAAGTCCCGGGCGTAGATTGTGAAATCGATTATGATAGGGATGCTGACGATGACGCATACCGAGCTATAGACGCCGACTATGACCTAGTCTGGGATTGGAAAGACACAGATCTCGGAGCTGCTGACCCTGCAGACAACCTGCTCGGTAACCCGGGAGTCGATTTAGCCGATATCCCATATGATTTAGATAATGATGGAATCCCAAATCAAGATGATCCCTATCCAATGGTACCCACTTCAACACTAGATTCCTGGAATTGCGAAACTCTTCAGAATCCAAACCCAATTAATCCAGATCCGAGATGTCTCACAGAAAGGAAATCCCACACAGGTAATAACGACTGGGATGGCGACGGCTTCTCAAATTGGGAAGATGTTGATGACGACAACGATGGAGTTCTAGATTGGCTAGACATCGATGAGAATTGCGATTTAGATGACGACAATGACCTGCATCTATTGAATGGATCAAGATACAGGGACGATGGTCTGAATTACATCGACACCGATATCGATGGTGATGGACTGTCTAATGATGAGGATTGGGATGACGACAACGATGGAATTTCCGATTTGTACGATCCCGATGACGGCAATTGCGGGATCGTCGACAATGACAATACCGATCAGTTCGACAATTCGTACTCCCAACAAGACGGAGACGCCATAGATGGCTCTGCAGATAGCGGCTTATACACTGGAACAGGCACTCTTCATTGGGATATGTTCTGGCACTTTAGCCCATTTTTTGAAGAGCATGGATTCGTCCTCCCATACAACGGCTACCAAGACGACTTCACCAACGGCCCGCCTACAATCGTGTCTAATGGCAATGTCCCAGAAATGTACTGGCATGTGATGATGAAATGGAGTCCTTGGAATGGCAATAACTACTTCGATATCGATATGGATGGCGACTCGCTCATCAATGGCGTCGATGTCGATATGGATGCCGATGGCGTGCCCAATTGGTGGGATCGCGATGAGGGATCAGACGGTCGTTACGATGTCAACGACCCTGCATATGGCGGCTCTCTAGACGACGGTGAATGCGATATATCGATGGCATTCCTGATAGGACTATCCGCGGGCCCAACTGCCTGCGGACTCGCTCTCGCTTGGCTCTACGGATTCCCTCTAGCAGAAGCCAGCTCAGCAAATGGAGTTCCATTCACTCTGCCTTATTCATCAAGACCAGACCCCCTCTACACCGACGGCCCATATGGCGGTGAGAATTCAGCTGGAATAAACGACTTCACCTGTGAACTGAATTGCTTCCACTTCGATTTCCTCGGTAATCAAGACGCCGGCCCCTCTGCTGCTGTTGGATTCGATAAGATGATCAACAACAGAGATTTGTGGACAGCCTACGTAGGCATCAACTTCGGTTTCTTCCAGTGGGTTGCAGATCCCAATGGAAACCTGTTCCCGGATGAAGTAGCCGACCTTCTAGATAACAATGTGGACCCAGACGATGACTGTGGTGCCCCGGTAACTGGGACCTTGAACCCATCTTGTATGGCGAACGATACTGCTGATTTAGATGATGACTTCGATGGCATTTATGATCACTGGGACGTTGATGACGACAACAACGGTGTATGGGATTTCTTTGAGATCGATGTAAATGACGATCTCGATGATGACTCTAACACAGAGCCGCCAGGGAACTTCTTTACAGGTTACAATTGCGATGACCATGATGATGATGGTACAGATACAGATCCCGATGGAGATGGTTGGTATCAGTCCGTCTGGGACAGAGGTAGGCTAGGCCAGGGCCTGTTATTCCCTCAGTACTATGACGTGGATAACGACAACGATGGGATTCCAGATGGTGAAGACCCAGACGATGACAATAACGGAGTATTGGATGTTGATCAAGAGTTGATATGCTTCAGGGGTGAAGAACAAAGCCCTTGGGATCACGACAACGATGGGATTCCCGATTGGGCAGACACTGATTGGGATGGAGATGGGATATCCAATACAATAGAGCAAGCAGGAGGAGGAGCTTCTCATCCTGTAGCCCCATGGGACCACGACAACGACGGTCTTCGTGACGACATAGACCCCGACGACGATGAAGATGGAATGAACGATGAAGACGAGGTCATGCTTTGGCCAAGTAGATACGGATCTAATTCTACTAACCCCTGGGACCACGATGACTACGGCACTGGTGCTGGTATGCACAACCCGACGAACGCATCAACTGGGCCCGATAGCCTCGATGAAGATGATGACACGGATGGCATCCCTGATGTTGATTGGGATCATCTTGAGGAGGGCGCCACATGCACAGACTCTAGCGGGGCAGAGTACCCTGCTAGCGACTGGGACAATGACAATGATTGCATCCTGGACGCAGATGACAAACCACCTACCCGCATTACTTTGAATCCGTTACAGACTGTTTGGCTAGACGCGCAGTATCCAGCAGTATTCACTGGTCGAGTGGATGTGTTGGACCTTGAGACAGGAGCCTTCGTACCGGGGGCAGATCTGCCAGTAAGGATCGTCATCGAATACCAGAGGAATACCACGGAGACGCTTAGGACTGTTGAAGTGCTCACGGATGAAGGGGGCAATTTCACAGTTGGTCAATATCTCTACCCCGAAGACATTGAGGTGGGCCCCTCCACCAGATACAATCTGCGTGCTGATGTTATCGAGATGTTCGCTCATGATGGGTCATCTTCTACACCCACCCCGCTCGAAGTAAGGGCTAATACCACTGTGGATTATGTCTCATGGACTTACTTCAGAAGCGATGAGCAGCCATTATTCGTCGATTACAAGGTTCACTATCATGCTGACTGGGAAAGAGGCATCTTCGATAACCGTATCAAACATGCCCCGGTTTCTTTCACTGTAGCTGGAGGCCCATTCGGTAACAGATCAGTTCCCACCTTGTTCGACGGGTATGGTTTTGGGTATAGGGCCGATTCCAATGGGTGGGTATCCCTCACATTCGTACAGGAACAAGGCGCACTGGGATTCTGGAAGCAGGTTCGTTGGAATTCGACAATGGATAATGGCGCAGGTCAACCAAGTGGTGGTTATGAGGAAATTGTATGGGATGACAACGCAAAGGGACATGAGGTAGTTGAGAGATACACATACACGAATACATCTCTGCCGGTCGGCGATTACGAATTCATAGGCTTTTCACGACCCGATCTTGGAGATGAATGGCCTTTCCCTCATCTCAATGGAAGTGAGTCAGAAACGTTCTACATCCGTTCAATGCACAGAATGTATATTGAAGCTGTCATGCACACGACTTCGATAAGACCGGTCTACTATTGGGATGCAACTCAATTCACAGGATCGTCATTCGGGGCATGGAGAGCGTTGTTCCACGCGCCCTCTCTAAACAGTGCGGGAATAGCGTTCGAAGAAGCCAGTTTGGGCAAACCGTACCCATTGCTCTGGGATGGTACCACCGCTGGACTAGAGGGGGAAGCAGCCAAACTCAGGCCGTTCCTGTCGGCAAACCTCACGCACTGGTCTGTAGCAATGCAGAATGGAGGAGATTTCAATGCCCCTCCCTGCGGACCTGCTGACCCATCGGATCCGTTTAGTCCAGCTAGATGTGAAATAATACCAGAACTCTTCACCGGAGAGTCTCTCAGAGTTGTCGGAGAGGTATACAATAGGACATTTGTACCATGGGCGCAAGATGCCATCGCCCTACAGGTCGATCTGGATCAGAACCTTGTCTTCGCAGGAGCCCAAGAAACCGGCTTTGCAAGAGTTCCCAACATGATAGATGGTAAGGCCCAATTCGACTACAACTGGACATGGTATTCCCAATATGCCGCTGGAACCTACGGTGTGAAGGCCGATTTCACCAACTCTAACTTCTACTTCACAGGAAACCAATCTTCAATCCTGTCGCCAACCGGTGCCTATGTCAACGTTACAGTGATTGGAACGAGCCAGTTCTTGCCTGTAGAAGATGCCAGACTATACAGGGGCGTCAATCGAACAGTCGAAGTTAGACTCGTCGATAACTCGCTGCAGCCCCTTAGGGAGGTGCCAGTCACTTATTCATGGGACGCAGATGGATCAAACGGTCTCACTTCCACGGACAAGAACGGTATATTCCGAGTGAACCTTACCATTGGTCAGGACCATCCCCTTGGGGCATTCACTCTTTCATACACCTATTCTGGAGATATGCTGCACCAATCATCAGAGGGTCAAACAGACCTCTGGGTGGTCTCTCGTACGTACATTGACCTTCAATCCAGCGTTTCAGGTCCTTTGATGAGTGGACAAGATTGGTATTTTACCGCTCAGGTGACTGATGATAACCGTACTGCATTTGAGAAAGACTCCGGCCAGGCGCTAGATGGATGCGGCGAAAATGGAGGCACTGTGACGCTAATAATGGAAGGATTGGACTTCGAAGATCGCGTACACAGGAAGATAGTTGACAATCTCTGTCCGAGCGCAGGCGCGATAACCCACCAGATGACCCTCGACCCGGAAATACTCACGTCCGACGCTCAGTCATTCCTTCCCGATGGTTTCGGGCCAGTAAACGTGATCCTCAGATTCAATGAGAACTTACCTCATGAGGGCTGTGGGCCACTAGGGCCAAATGCTCTTGAAATCGCTGGCGCATGGGATGAATGCACACAAGATCTGTACAATGACCATTATCGAAGAGTCCTCCAGTTCCAGGAAGAAGGATTCTATCTCCTCGGCGAGACCTCATTGAGCGTAGATGAGCAAGTCGTCTACACCTCCGAGGCCGACCCTGTAACAGGTGAATCAATACAAAAGCCAATGACCGTAACAGGACAACTTGTAGATGAACTCGGACGTAACTTGAGCTTCAGAAACGTCAAAGTGGATTATGAGATGCTAGGCAGCCAACTCGGAATCAGAACTTGTTTGCCAGGGACCACCGACATAAACGGCTTCTTCGAGATACTATGCTCCCTAGAAGGCGTCCAAGCGGGTCAAGCGAAAGTCCAAGTCAGTTACAATTCTTGGGAAAATGCAGACCGCTACAGATACCTCAATGCGACCAAGACAATGCTATTCCCCGTCTATTCCAACTCAACACTTCAGATGATTGAGATAGGACCTTTCAGGAATGATGTTGACACATACACATTCGCCAATGGCAGTACATTCCCCATCTTGTATCTCAAAGAGTCATTTCACTTCGATGCCAGACTAACTCAGGTGAATGGAAACCCAGTTGGAGGAAAATGTCTGAACATCTACCTAGACCCTGAGACAAATACGAGACCCTTTGCCACCGCCCGCACGAACGACGGGACCGGATCGGTAGAATGGTTCTCTGGTGATAAAGAAGACAATCCAAGCCAGCGTGGCGTCGATCCGAGCGGCGATCAACTAGAGGGCTTCAGAACAGTCAGAATCGCATATGAGCCAACTCGATCGGTGCCGGGAGGTTGTCAGATTGAGACTGCACCTGTGATTAACGGCTCTTTCGTGGACGTGGAGATTCTTGTTCAAAGCCGCGTAGACATACTACTCAGTCAGCAATGGGCCCGCCCAGAGGGATATCAGGTCGGAGAAGTCGTAGAAGGCTCAGTAGCGATTCTGCGTGACAGGATAGACCTCGCCGTCGAAGGACAAACAGTCGTTTTCACGCAATATTACAACAATGGAACTGGTTGGGAACTGTTCAAGGTCTACTTCACAACAACGTCTGAACAAGGAGTCTCCAACTTCAGCTTTGAGTATACGGGTGAAGATCTTCCAGGCGAACAGTCAGCCAGTCTTGGCGGACCCAGGGCAGTGAATGGGGAATGGAGGATTGAAGTCGAGTTCCAGGGCGATTACCGATTTGTAAGCTCGGACCTCGATAACACCCCTAGAATAAGACTCGCTGACCCAGCAGAGGTGGACCAGCAAAGCTTCTTCACAGCCAGGGTGTTAACGATACTCTCTCTAATCGCAGTCTCTACGTTACTTCTCGGAGCGTACATGTACAGGAATTATATCGAGCGCCGCCGTATAGAGATCCTCAGAGGCATACTCACAGACTCTCTGTGGGCTCTCCAGGGAAGAAACTCGTACATTGAGACCATCTTCAATTGCTACAAAGACCTAGTCAAGTTCTTCAGGCAGAGAGGTGCGATGAAGAAGGTGTATGAGACCACTCGAGAATTCGAACATGCAGTCAATCAAATGCTAGGGGGCATAGCCCCTCCAGAGGCTCTTTCAGAATTCTTCGGCATATTCGAAGAGGCCAGATATTCAGATCACGAAATTGGCGCGGATCAGAGAGATAGGGCGATAGCAGCACTCCAGAATATAATCGGGCACCTGTCCAAATCACTTGGAGAGAGCATGTTGAGCCGTATCAGATCAGAAGGAATTTCGATGTATGGCGCTTCCACCAAAGCAGGTACCTTTGTCGACTCTGAAGGCCAAGTAAGGATTGCAGGTACTGATGACGGCCCTGAAGAGCAGGTCGGATTCAAAATCTGAAGCTTGCTTATCGGGACACATCGCCTCATATGGGGCCGATGTTCTGCCCGTGGGGTTCTTAACAGGGCCTGAGGTGGCCGGCCTACCCGAGAACGTCGAGGGAGTCATATGAGTAGTAACAGTAAGAAGACCAATGATGCCTTAATCGCCTTGATTGGCGATCTGAAGGCACAGAGCAGGTCAACTGGTGCAGCACTGTGGCGAGACGTCGCACTCAGACTGGAAGCCAGTCGGAGTAATTGGGCTGAGCCGAATTTGAGCCGGCTATCTAGGACTGCAGGGGAAGACGAGACAATTCTCGTCCCAGGCAAGCTTCTGGGCAGTGGCGACATCATCGGCTCCCCAAGCGTCGCCGCATACAGTGTAAGCGCCGGTGCCCGCTCTAAGATAGAAGCCGCAGGCGGACGAGTAATGTCGATCCGCGATCTGATGAACGACAATCCAAACGGAAAGGGGGTGAGGATCCTTGGCTGAAGCAGGCACACTCGTATTCGATGCTCAGGACAAAGTCCTGGGCCGTCTTGCCAGTCATGTTGCCAGTACACTACTGGTCACTCGTCGAGAGGGCGACCCTAAGCGAGTGATCATCATCAACGCTGAGAAGGCCATAGTAACGGGTGCCAAAGACAGAATCCTAGCCGATTATGATCGCAAGTACAAGCTAAACCACCCGAGGAAGGGCCCGTTCTTCCCTCGTATGCCCGACATGATCCTCAAGAGAACAGTTCGTGGTATGCTTCCATATCAGAAGAAGTCCAGTGGGCGACAGGCGGTCAAAGACCTCAGAGTTATGATCGGAACTCCCACCAACCTCAAGGGAGAAGCATTGCCAGAAGGACATGAATGGGGCGACACGAGCAAGATAGATCGCCCTCTTCCGGATCGGTTTGTGCGTCTCGGAGACATCAGCAAGCACTTGGGTGCGAAGACATCTCGTTGGAGTGATGTATGATGGCTAAGAAGCAGAAGAAGAAGACCGTTGAAACGAGCGGTAAGAGGAAGACTGCAGTAGCCCGTGCCACAGTCAGAGAGGGCAATGGAAGAATCAGAGTCAATTCTAAGCCGATTCACATAATAGAGCCTGAATTAGCTCGCAGGAAAGTGTTAGAGCCTGTTCAGATAGCTGAAGCAATGAACAGACTATCCAAGGTTGACATCACAGTCGATGTGACTGGAGGAGGCATAATGGGTCAAGTGGACGCAATCCGAACTGCGATTGCCCGAGGACTCGTACACTTCAACGACGGCGCTGTGGGGCTCGACGAAGAACTCCGTGATGAGTTTTTGAGATTTGATCGAACATTGTTAGTCAATGATCCAAGGCGCAAAGAACCCAAGCATCAAATGGGTCGGGGTGCTAGGAAGAAATGGCAGAAGTCCTACAGGTGAATTGAGATGTTGATACCCGTTAGATGTTGGAGTTGCGGCAAAGTAGTCGCTCACCTATACAAAAAATACACCGAGCGCATAGCAGCAGGGGAAGACGCCCAGGCAGTTCTCGATGATTTATCACTCAACAGATATTGTTGCAGGCGGATGTTCATCGGCCATATCGATCTGATAGACGATATAGCCCCCTTCAGCCTCCCCCGAGATGCCTGAGACATCGGCAAGGCTTTGAGCGAACAGATTAGCGCTGGAATATCCTGAGAGGGCTTGTAGGTTAGCTTGGCCTATACTTCGCGGCTGGGGGTCGCGAGACCCAGGTTCAAATCCTGGCAGGCCCACCATAATTCCCCCCCAGCGCATGCTTGAAACGATACCTCCTGCCATGTGTGGCATGCACGGGGGCGCTGGCGACCATGCGGAGGCCGAGCGTTTAGCCTCAGAGATTGAACGCCACTCAGAACTGTACTACAATTATGCTGAACCCGAAATTACAGATGCACAATTTGACATTCTCATTCAGCGCCTCCGAGAAATAGATCCCTCAAACCCCCAACTCGAAAAGGTCGGAGCAGACCCAGCACCCGGATCTGTGAAGGTTGAACACCTCTATCCTATGCTGAGCTTGGACAAAGCAAATACTCCAGAGGAGATCGCCCACTTCGTCAATACTACTTCCGCCGCCACCAAGAGATTCGTCGTCCAACCAAAGCTCGACGGCTCTGCGGTATCCTTGGAATATCGTCGTGGTATGCTGGTCAGGGCAGTAACGCGCGGAAGCGGAACTAGAGGGGAAGATGTCACACGCAACGTGAGAAGAATACCCAATATCCCTAGCAGAATAAAATGGCGTGGAGACTGTTACGTTAGGGGGGAAGTCGTCATGCTGCTCGATACATACAGGGAAAATTACGCCGAAGTTGCGCCCAATCCTCGAAATCTCGCTGCAGGTGCACTTCGTCAAAAGAATCCCGATTCCGGCAAGGCAAGAGCCGAGGATCTCAGATTTTTTGCATATGATGCTAAATTTCCAGAAGGAGAAAGTGGAGATGAAAGCTCAAACCCGTCCTCTCATGCCCACGATTCTCAAACCTTGGAATGGTTATTCTCCATGGACATCCAGCCAGCAGGAAGATTCGTCGTGCAGGCCGATGATTCTGATGAAGTAATAGAATTACTAATTTCGAAAACAGAGGAGGCGATAAGAAGTAGAGATGAGATGCTATGGGAGATAGACGGCCTTGTAATCAAAGTGGACGAACTCAAAAAAAGACCCCTCCTTGGCGAAACTGCACATCATCCCAGATGGGCCCTCGCATGGAAATTTCCTCCGGAGGAGGCAATCACTGTCGTTATGTCTGTAGATTGGCAAACTGGACGAACCGGTAACGTAACCCCTGTAGCAAGAGTTGCCCCAGTAATGGTCTCCGGGGTGACTGTAGAAAATACAACGCTCCACAACCCAGGGGAAGTCGAACGATTGGGTTTGAAAATCGGTGATCGCGTAATGATTGTCAGGAGGGGAGATGTGATCCCTAAGATTACCGAGGTCATCGGTCAAGCTACAAAAGCCGATCTAGATGGAAGAAGACACTCTGACGGGTCATCTTTCCATGAGCCTCTCCCCGATCGAACAGATGTACAACCGCCCTCTGAATGCCCCCGATGCGCCACTAAGTTACATTCTGATGGCGCATTCCTAAAATGCGGGAATTCAGGATGCCCCTCTCGTGTTGTCCGATCCATTCTCTATTGGTGCAAATCATTGGAGATCGACGGCATAGGCGAGAAACTAGCCAATCAATTCGTAGAGTCGGGGCTTGTATCGGAACTTGCAGACCTATACCGACTCTCACATGCAGATGTAATGTCGCTTGAGCGTATGGGCGAAAAATCAGCCCAGCACGTTATCGATCAAATCCAATCCAAAATAAAAATGCCTCTTGATCAATTCATTGCATCCCTCGGCCTCCCCCGTATAGGGCCAGAAATAGCATCTATGATATCTGGAGAAATTGTATCGATGGATCAATTTAGAGATTTCGTGAACATTTGGTCACTAGGCGGAGAGGAGGCTGCCTCCGCACTCCCCAGGCTGATTGCCATTGATGGAATCGGAGAGATAGTCGCTCAGCTGTTCCTCGATGGTTCAAGGAGCAATTGGAGCCAGATAGAAGACCTGTCCTCCCTTCTTGAGATAACTCCTGTTCAATCAAAAGATCAATCCAGTGGCCCATTATCGGGATTAACGCTCTGTATCACAGGGTCTATGACCCGTCCAAGGAAAGAAATTGAGTTACTGATTCGAAGGGCCGGAGGAAAGGTGGTAAGCTCGGTTTCAACTCGACTTGACTATCTAGTTGCGGGAGATGCTGCAGGATCGAAACTGGAAAAGGCAACTAGACAGCAAGTCATCATTCTGAATGAAGAACAACTCATGGAAATGATAGACAAAAATCCTGAAAATAAAATTCCAGAGGAAAGTCCCAATACGCAACGCAGTCTCTTTGAATATTAGCCGAACATCGAGGTATTTCCACCACTCGCTGGACCTGGTGGCTGATTGACAGAACCCGACATCATTTCATTGATATCGGCCTCTATTCTCCGTGCCTCTTCTAGAAGTGGTTCTGAATCTAGTTTTATGGCCGGAAGCAATTCATCAAGCCGTCCAAGCACCCTGGCTGCAGTTCTTGCATCCGGCCCCATTCCTTGCATGGGTCCAGAGCATTCTGCCAGCAATGCCATCGCATCAAAACCTCTTCTAGATGCCTCATTTAGAATAACTCCCGTAAGGCCCCCTATCGCTCCTTGTTCCATTCTATCAATACCCAGATCCGAGAGCGAGGCAAGTGCCCTCTTTGTAGAAGCAGCACCCTTCACTGTCTCATTTGAGTCATCATCATCATCTATTGTGTGACCGCTTTCAATCGTCTTAGAATACGAATCTAGAACCAACATAGCCCCTGCCTTTTCTGAGATTGACCATTCAACAAATTCCTCGCTCAGGGGGAGAATCAAATCAGTGGGAATTTGAACTTCCGAGACAATAACGAGCACACTGTCGCAGGACTCATGATTGCACACCGGATCGCCAGAGTAAATTCTAACAGTCGGCATCGAAAGCCCATTTTTCACAATACAAGCCTGTGGTAGACCAGGATGTCTAACGCTGCCGACCATTTCCAAATTGAGACTTTCTACTATGTGGTGCGCAACAATATTCGCAACAAAACCAGGGCCAGGGAAGCAGACAACAACAAGTGCTCCAGGCCTAGACGAATCGTCCGACAAATCAATGCTCACATCCGATGACATGATGAGCCATGCCCACAAGACCGACATAACTATTGGCACGTCGAAAGAAGTGGAAGGGGTGGATCAAGTGGATGAGGGCTTTCGCGTGCACCAACTTTCCCCATCATCTTGGAACAGATATGAGCAATGTCCAAGGAAGTACTGGCTTTCCAGACAGAGGCTTCCGCGTAAAGCAAGTATGCCTGCAGTGGTTGGAAATGCAGTTCACAACTCAGTAGAAGACATATGCAATCTTGACATCGACAATCGAGAGGATGATGAAGTTGGTTGGATGCCTTACACGGCAAAAGCGATCTTAGATGGGCATTGGAATAATGAGAAAGTTGGATTCATGGCAACTCCGAGACATCCGCGCTGGAAAGATGATCTCATCACTCAAGCCCATGATGGCTTAGTAGGTGCGTTGAAAATACTCTGCAGCAAGTCTCTTCTCCCTCAGACCAAATTATCTGAGCTTACAATATCAGACTGGAAATATGTTCAATCATTAGTCCTCTCAAATGAAGGGACTTTGGTATCAGAATGCGGTCGTTTGATGGGCCGATTAGATTTGTTGGTAGCAGATTTAGATGAAAATGGTCAATCAAGAGGTTGGATTGTAGCTGACCTGAAGACGGGCCGACCGCCCACCGGCGCACTTGACCCAAAAGTTAGCAGACAATTGCGATTCTATCGCGATCTTCTCAAAAGAAACAACTCCGACCATCCTCCAATAAGAGCTGAAGGCTGGTATTCGGCAAATCAAACAATACACGAGGCCACTGGAGATAACGTGATTGATGACGCATTCGTTGCATGGGAGGGAATGAGGCCCAGCTCGGAACCCTTGGAAGCAACACCCGGCGAGCGAGCATGCGGCTTCTGTGAGTGGAAGGCCTGGTGCCCTGCATGGTGGAACGCAACGGGTGAGGGAACACTCTCCTCTTCTGGGGCCTTCAGGGACGAAGTAGTCCAGATCATACGATACGACTCAGAAGGGGGGGCCGGACTCCTAGAGAGGATGGCCTCTGTAGATGAATCCGGAAATGTTTCGAAATCGTCGAAGCGTTTCGGTTTTACAGTTAAAGATCAGGCAAAGAACCAACTTGATGAATTATTTTCGGATGGATACGAAGGAACACTGTTTATCGGTAGCGCCAGGGTATCATCTAAGGTACTTCACTTGGGAGATTGGAGCGAAATTATTCCTTGGCAGCCAATATTGGAAAACACTATGCCTGTTTGATGTGGTAATCGGCGATACGCTTCCTCACGGTTTTATCAATAGGACTCGATTCAGACACCAGCCATTTTGCATATTGGGGATCACATGAATCGATGAATGAGAACGACTTGCCCGAATATTTCCCAAATGTAATGATAAATTCTCCATGTTTGAATATAACCGAATCATCTGAATCTCCTAGAAAAATACCCTTTGCATTCTCTTTTTTCATAGCAGGTGATTTTCTGTTTCGATTACATAATTCTTGAATTCTCTCCAATCCCCCTTTCAGAATCGATTGATTGTCCCCTATCATTTTCCAGAGAAGGACCAAGGTGGCAGCGGCATCTGCATCCGCGCTGTGCGCCCTATCGAGACCAATACCATATCTCTTGCATAGGTGACCGAGAGTATGCCTGCCAGGAATCTTCAATGCCCTTGCCAACTCAAGAGTATCAACAAGAGCATAGGGTATTGGTACAGTCTTCCCAGCCCTCATAAATTCAAATTCAATAAATCGCCAATCAAATCCGTTGACGTTATGGCCAATGATTATCCCACCATCGATCAATTCTTCGATATCCTCTGCATGCGTGCCAAATGAGCCATGGCCAATGACATCTTCATTGGAAATACCATGCACTCTCATGGATGCCTCTGGAATTTTGATCCCTGGATCGATCAACTCAGTTCGAGACACACTGCTACCATCCACATCCCTCCCTATGAAGGCGTACTGCACAATCCTATCCTTTCTAGGATTCAATCCAGTGGTTTCAGTGTCAAATCCGAGAACTTTGAAGCCATCGAACAAAGACATGAACATCCGAAAAGGGTGAGGATGTTGATGATATCGGCGTGAGAAGTGCTTTCAAGACAAACCCGTTGGTCGGGGCATGGTGAGATCGATTGAAATTACCAAGGCCACAGTAAGAGATCGGCTAGTAGTAGATTCTGAAGTCTGGATGGAACACCCGGATGATCATGATTTCCAACCTAGGGCCTCGATTGAAGGGAAGCGATTGATGATATCCAATGCAGGCCAATCGATTGATTCTGCTTCCATTGAACTCGATGATGACCAATACGCCGCAGCAGAGAGAGACAGACTGATTGAGCTCAGAGTCAAGTTTGGCGTTCAGGGGATGCATGGGGTCCTAGTTCACAAAACCCCAAACCCCAGAGCCGGCCCAAAAGCAAAGAAACTTGCCGAATCAAGGTGGAAGACAGTCCTCCCTCTGAAATTCTAACTACCGCTGAGATTATAGCAAATCCGATGAACGCCGGCTTGCTGGACCCATAGTGTAGCCTGGATATCACACGAGCTTGCGGAGCTTGTAACCCGTGTTCGAATCGCGGTGGGTCCGCCAATTACTCCATTAATTTCTCAATTTCCTGAGAAAATAAGATCAGAGTCGGAGCCCAAAGACCGACAAAAACTCCGAGCATCTCATCCGCTTGAACGAAGTAGATGTAAACTGAACCCAAGATCGAAACTGCACTCGCTGCCAAACCTAATTTTGATATTATTCCTTCCAAATTAAAACCTCTAACCACCACTAGGTCATTCACGGTATTAAATGGTGTTTGAATTACACCAATCATAAAGTCATTTTTTTGACATCTTGATTATCGCTCTCGATTGAGCCTTGGACCAACCCGTGGATTGTAGCTGCTTCATAATCGAATCTTCAGACTCACCATTCTCAAGAGTGGCCTTTGTCCAATCAATTGCAGCAGATCTGTCACTTATCTCATCTTTCGAGAATAGTTTTCTTTTCTTTTTACCATCTTTTCGATCACTGCTCTTCTTCGCGGCTCCCTCGTTGCCCTTTCTCGATTTAGAGGGCTTATTCAAAACCCTCTGCTGGAAAATCACCAGTGCAAATATCGAAACTATTCCCGCTGCAACAAGCGTGATGACTGGGAAAGACTCCAAATCACTTTCAGACTGAACATCCTTGTCGTAAGGTCTGAAGTCTGCATTATTCCCGACTCCGTCTCCATCCGCATCAGCCGACTCAAATGGATCATCCGGAAACGCATCCGAGTTATCTCCGACCCCATCTCCATCTGTATCTGCAGTCTCTCCTTCCCATCTGGGAAACGCATCCGAGTTATCTCCGACCCCATCTCCATCTGAATCCACAGATTCAGACGAGTCATCCGGAAACGCATCCGAGTTATCTCCGACCCCATCTCCATCTGAATCCACAGATTCAGTAATGAGGTACGGGAACGCATCCGCGTTATTCCCGACTCCATCTCCATCCGAGTCGAGGGTCTCATTGGGATCCTCGGGGAAAGCATCAAAATTATCTCCTGCACCATCGCTGTCTGTATCAGCTGTTTCGGATGGGTCGCTAGGGAACGCATCCGCGTTATTCCCGACCCCATCCCCATCAAAATCAGATGTTTCCTCGGGGTCCAGGGGGAACGCATCCGTGTTGTCCCCTATGCCGTCTCCATCCGTGTCAGCTGTTTCAGATGGGTCGCTAGGGAACGCGTCTCCATTGTTCCCGACCCCGTCGTCGTCCGTGTCCAACCACTCATTGGGATCATTCGGGAACGCGTCTCCATTGTTCCCGACCCCGTCGTCGTCCGTGTCCAACCACTCATTGGGATCATTCGGGAACGCGTCTCCGTTGTCCCCTATGCCGTCTCCATCCGTGTCGGCAGATTCACCGGGCCAGAGCGGGAACGCATCCGTATTATCTCCTACTCCGTCCCCATCAGTGTCGTCCCAATCGGCCGGATCTGCAGGGAAAACGTCTCCATTGTCACCGACACCGTCTCCATCGGTATCCATCCACTCATCCGGGTCGCTAGGGAACGCATCCTCAGTTCCACAATAACCATCCCCGTCAATGTCGCTCCAAGCAGAAGGATCGTCATCGCATCCGTCTGTGTTGTGGCCAACACCGTCCCCATCCGCATCTAGCCACTCGTTAGGATTGTACATGAATGCATCAACATCGTCTCTATAACCATCGCCGTCTGAGTCTCTGATGAATCCTTGAATAGCCCATCCAAACGCCTCATCAGCCCAAACATCTACTCCATCGAAGGGCATGTCATTGTGCACTCCATCATTTATTCTCCAATGTGATAGCCGCTCACCAGAATTGCAGTTGACATAGTCGAATTTATCCGTCTCGTCCCCAGATAGTGAATTTACCAAATCCAAAGTGCCGACCGGCGACCTCTGGAGATCGCAACCCTTTCTCGAGGCCCAGTTTGCGAGGGTAGTATTTGCCGAAGGGAAGTCATTTCCGTTGTTATTCCCTCCTTCATATTCAATCGTGGTATCAGATGTTGCATGGACATGGAGGATGTCCGGCCTTCCAGTATCCGGGCACATGCTGAAATCGTCCCACGTCACGCCATTTAGCGCTACAATTGCCCTCATCAGCGAACCTCTATCGCATGCCATCCTATGGGACATGAATCCCCCATTCGAGAAACCCATGAATATGACTCCCTCGGGGTCAGCCCCGTAATTTAAGACCGCATCAGACACGATGTCCTCCAACCAATTGACATCATCAGAATGCGTCGGACCCCACAACAATCCTTCGTTGCAGCACGCATCCGTTGCATTCCAGAATCTCGGATTCCCAAACCCAGAATGCTGTGTTCCATCGGGCCTGAGGAGTAAATGCTCATTGTTATGGACGCTGTTTGTCAGCCCCATGTTGTACGTTACTTCTTGACCACTGTTGCTGAATCCGTGTAAGGCCACTACAAGGGGCAAGGGCCGAGAATAGTCATGCCCTCCCGGCATCTCCAATATGGCAGTTCTATCCGACGGTCCAACCAGAACGGTAGTGTGAGAACTAGTGTATTGAATTGGCGATCCTGTATCTGATGAGGTAAATCGATACACCCCCAGCTCATCTTCTAATTCCACGTCCCCTACCATTTGCGCCATAGTGACAAAAATCATCATCAAAACCGCTGAGAAGGTCAGAATTTTACCTCGGATTATTTCAGTCATGATATATTGAATGAGAAGCAATTATTTGTTTGTTTCCCAGACATTACACCTTCTGGATTATGATTTTCAGAACAAATTTTTGTTCTAAAACGATGAACGGAATATCATATACTGATGCAATTACCCAACACCATGGGACGTTACAATTTTATTGGTTTGACCATGCCTCAATTGACTGCCGCCATAGGCTTCCTAATGATCACTCTAGGCGTCGTTTTTTGGTTAACAACAGGCTTTGTAACAGCACTCTTTCCAAGTCTCTTTGGCCTCTTCATGCTGCTATCATCTGTTGGGAGTAGTATGAGACCAGAGAAGAACGCTCTTTACATGCACATCGCGGTTTTGTGCTCTCTATCCGCTCTAATCTTGGGAAGCGCAACAATGCTGACAAATCCAGAATGGTCATCCCCTGCCACATTCATCGAACAAACAGTGATGGCCATTCTAGGAGGCACACACTTCGCGGCAAGCATAGCCTCATTCAGGTATGGGGCGCCCGATAGCCAGCAGACAGATAGAAGATGCGGGTTTGAAGACAATCCATGGGCCATACCTGCTTCCAATAACACCCTGAACTACCCCTCTGTTAACGACACAGGGCCGATTGTAACCAGCATGCTTCTAACATCCCCCAGGAAGTAACCCATTGAACTGCTCGAGTTTAGCAAATGGATATGAAGAAGGCAGCCTCACAAGTTAGTATGCCATTCACATCTGCCCGGCGAATCGACTTCCCTATGGTCGATGTTGCAGGTATAGTCTACTATCCCAATTACTGGGATTTGGCACACCGATTTTTCGAGGAATCTTGGGAATCAACCTGCGACATGCATTACCGCGATGTTTTGCATGAGAAGAAAATCGCATTGCCCCTTATCCACAGTGAAGCCGAATTCCACCATCCCCTTGAATATGGAGATATTGCAAATTGTGAGATTACGGTGATTAAGCTCGGAAAGACATCGATCACATGGCGTTATGTGATTGAAAACCAGCATGGAGTTTTGTGTTGGAGCGCGATTCAGACTACGGTCTGTACCAGCATGGACGCAGTCACAGAAAAGGAACCTATTCCCGATTGGATGAAAAAGGGTCTGAGTAGAATATTTGAAAATTAGTACTAAGATGCACTATTGTGGCTTAGGCCATTTTTTCGATAGAGCCTTTCTGAGAGAATCATCCATAGTCGCATCCCACCAATTAGCTTCTCTCCATATTGCATATCGGCCCCTAATCCCTCTTAGGTCTGCACCATCCATACGAGCTCCTTGCATATTTGAAAGACTCAATTTTGCTTTGATGAATCTCGCATTACGCATGTCCGAATCGTCAAGAGCAGCCTTCATGAGATTCGCACGCTTGAATGAAGCACCTCGTAAATCCGCCCCCGACAGGTCCGCACCCTCAAGATCCGCGCCATCGAATATCGCGCGCCGTAGGTCCGCCCCCGACAGGTTCACTCCTCGGAGATCGGCGCGTACATGAGATGTGTATGACCAATCCTTGGCATCCTCGTCCCCGTTGTCGTTCACGCCGACAGCCTCTCAAGATGATCGATACCAGCATCAGTCAATATGGCATATCGGTTTTTGTCCGTGCCTGGCGGATATGTCAAGAGGGACGACTTACCCATGCTCGACCCGCCTTCGATCATTCTATTCATGTAAAGCGAGATATTCCATTTTTCAATTTCCTCCTCGGTCCACTTGCCTGTGGAGATAAGAAGACGCTTAACCACTCTTGGAGGCGAGTCATTCTGCTTCTCTACCGAGCGTAGAAAATGCACGGCTGCCAATATGATATCGGCAGTTTTGTGAATCCCACAATTGTCGATCAGCCGGTTGAAAGCAGACCCACTTTCTGGTATGCCTTGCTTCGTCATTGCTTCTATCGAAGCATCAATCGCTGCTTGTCGTGCGATGCGAATCTTGGAAAGAGCTGATGCCCAGGTATCTCGATCCTTGATGCGAATCCATTCATCGTTGACTTCACGCATTGTTCCCTTTAGATCAATCTCTTGGGAACCCACCTGCAAATAGAGCCGAGCCTCCTCTTCAGAATCGCTCATGAGCCAGCGATTACCGGGACTCATGTTAATTTTCCCCCTTTTTTATGAACATCTGCAACAATTACCTTGACCCGCATAATTCAAGATGAGCCGTCCATTGCCGGATTCATGGTCGAACCCGTTGGAGGGAGTTATTCGTTAGTACTCCAAAAGGGGGCAGACCCCGCTACGCTTGGAGGCGTAGCAGTCTGTGGCCTTACTACCGTCGGTTCTGTGGGGGTGATTGCAGCTTCGCATCTTATCAAGTCAATGAATCTTAATCCGATGGGAACGGTCATAAATCCTGATTTCCCAGCTGTAGCCCTGATCCAAGAATCCGTACCCAAACATCCTGTTCGAGTCTACCAAGGTGACCAATTTGGTGTCTTCATATCTGAAATCCAATTCCCCCAAAGTAGCGATGTACAATTTTCGAATACTATCCTGGAGTGGGTCCATGGCGGAGGCTTTGACCGACTAGTCATCATTGATGGTTTGGTCAGTGAAGACTTGGGACTCAAGGAGGATGGAGAGATATGGGGCGTATCTTCACTACAGCATGGAAGAGACGCACTGGACAAAGCTGGGATACAGAGGATACAGCAGGGAATAGTGACCGGGGTATCCGGCTTCCTTCTCGCCGAAGGTGAACGTCAGAATCTCGATGTGACGGTCCTCCTGGCCGAGTGCAATCCAGCCTATCCGGATGCAAGAGCGGCATTGATCGCTGTTGAAGCACTTTGCGATCTAATGGATATCGAAATCCCCGTGCAGACCCTACTAGATGATGCTAGAGAAATCGAGAATAGAGTAAGAGAGGTCTTCGAGAGAGCCCAGGCCTCCGCCCTTCCAGCTCCTAGTAACAAGCCAGATGACGATGAAATAAGCATGGTCTATTGAAACTGAAATCAATAGAATGGGTTAGCACCCGCGGCGTGATCCGTCGCATCAATGACCTCAATTATTTCCGGAACATTATCCATGATCATGACCTCAACCCCTTGCTTCAGTGTGACATCAGCCATCCCACATCCCTGACAGCCACCTCCGAATGCGATTATTGCCTTCTTCTCATCTACACCGACCAAGTCCACATGGCCTCCATGCGATGCTACGGCCGGATTCACGTTCTTGTCAATCACTTCTGCAACCCTTTGAGACAGATCATCAATCCACAGTGGATTTGGATTTTCAAAGGAAAAGCCCCCGCCCATCAGAGTCTCTTTGAAATCCAAAGTCGCACCATCCAAGTATTTCGCGCTCCGTACTGCAATCCGAATTTGAAATCCACGAGCCTCTTGCGCAACATCGTCATCACTTGCATCATCGATGTCAATAAACTGGAGATCGTATTGAAACCCCTTGGGCCCCCTCCCTACTATTTCGATTCGAAGAGCCAGAGAATCGCCTTCTTCCGCCTGTGCCGAGTAATGGAGAAGCATCTCATGAGCCTTGTCGCTAATGGTCAGCATGATAAATCCCTGAAGGCACACCAACTTGAACCTACGTCCAATATCGCCTTCTCCCGCTATGATATCATGGAAGCTGAAATTGGTGGGAGGGACGTCAAAAATGAGGCTGGATTCATACTTTTACTGACAAGCAAGGGAAAAATATGAGCATCGCGGCAAAGAACGGCTATTCAAAAGATATTCCCGATTACAATTTTCCATATGATGGATATTCACCTGCCGCCCCATCTTGATGAGCGATGCCTGACTCATGAAGGCCCAGTATCAGAATCACCCAGTATTGTAGTTCACTGGATGCGTGCTGCATTGCGGTTGGATGAGAATCCGACCTTTGACGTCGCCCGCACGATTGCAAAGAAGCTCGGATTACCGCTTCTAATCTACCAGGGAATCGATGAGAGATACCCGCATGCGTCTTACCGGCACCATCGCTTTTTGTTGGAAGGTGCTGCTGACGTTGCACTGCGTGCAAAAGAAATAGGCGTCAAGCACGTACTACATGTAGCACGAGACGGCCACCGTGAACCATATCTGCTACAACTTGCTGATGAAGCGGCAGTCATAGTCACTGATCTCGTAGATCTCTCCCCATGGTCAGATTGGACGAATTCGGTGGCACGTATACGCACTGTCATTGAGGTGGATGCCCACTGTGTATTGCCTCGTCCCGTGTTTGGCCGCACTTGCGACAGGCCCTTTCGATTCCGAGACGCTACCAAGAGGGAAATGAAGCGGCGCATGACACGACCGTGGCCAATCTCTAACCAGGAAATCATTCCCTTGCCTGAGATATGGACACCACCATTCACTCCCGTGGAAGCGTCCATCGAACTCAACAAGGATGGTGCACGCAGCTTGTTATCAACTTGTCAAATTGACCCAACGGTTGTTCCGGTGACTGACATGGTGGGCGGTGCTTCTGCTGGTTTAGCGCGATGGAACGCTTACCTTGAGAACGGCTTGAGCCGCTATCATCGCACACGAAATAATGCGGCTATGCGGAACGGCGTCAGTGGAATATCGCCATGGCTGCACCACGGTATGATAGCAGCGACGCGGCTCGTCCGCGATGCCGCAGAGTCAGGCACAAAAGGAGCTGAGAAATTCCTCGATGAAATGTTAGTTTTTCGGGAGCATGCCTACCATCACTCACACGCTACTGATCAACCATCAGAATGGGGACATCTACCTAGTTGGGCACGTGATACATGGAAAAATTCGACCCCGGCCCAAGACCCCCTCTTCAAGATGGATATAGAGCGAGGCAAAAGTAACGACGCACTCTGGGATGCAGCTCAAGTCGGGATGGTTCGCCATGGCATTATGCACAACAACGTCCGCATGACATGGGGTAAGGGTACGGTACATTGGGTCGACGATCCTGAGACGGCCATGCGTCTCACTCAAGATCTCAACGATCGGTATGCCTTGGACGGAAGAAACCCCAATTCAATCGCGGGGGTGATGTGGTGCTTCGGACTCTTCGACCGCCCTTTCGACCCACCGGACCTGCGTATGGGCCGAGTCCGTCGACGCGATTCCCGAGATCACGCAGCACGACTCGACATTGAACGCTACAAGGCATGGACCGAAGCACCAACCGGAGGCCGAAAACTCAACATCGGTATCGTAGGAGGCGGCCTATCGGGGCGGTTTACAGCCCGATTACTCAGCGATCTTGGCCATGATGTCATTGTTTATGATAAAGGCCAGAGGGCCAGTGGGCGCCTATCAGATCGGAGAGCAGGAGATGGCACACCATTCCAAATCGGTGCACCTAAAATCGACAGTTGGCCGAATTGGGCCAAGCGTCACGTGCAAGATTGGATAGACCGAGGATTTCTAGAGGCAGACGGAGAAAATCCAGAGTCTACCCTCCCTCATCTTCTGGAATATCTTGGGAAGGGGCTCCTCTTCCGTCAACACCACCGTGTAGATGACGTCGAAGTGGAACCAAACCGGGCCCGACTGCAAATTACGACCCCAGAAGGACCGTTGGAAGCATATCACGACCACGTCATCGTTGCTGTTCCTCTCGAGCAATCTAAGGCATTGACCAAAACCACATCCATCGAATTATGTGGTCGAAGTGAATCGTGTTGGGTAGCATGGGGTCCTTGCTCGACCAGTATAACCAAAGCCCCAAAAGGGTGGATTTTAACCCGTAAAGGCATTGATCGAGAAACTCTTGAAGTCCGTATTGATGGTGCTATCTGCAATACAGATCTGGAACGAAGTTTGCCAAGCATGGCTGCACATGTAGCCACAACTCTCGACATAAATCCTGACGGTTGGTCTGCTCATTTGTGGAGGTACAGCCGTCCAATCGATGGACCTAAAAAAGTCATTCATCAAGGTCCCATTAGTATAATTGGAGACGCATTTGGAAGCCCAATTGGTACTGCCGGAGGTGCTTTGGATAGCGCAGCAAGAGCTGTGGCGGACCTTCACTGTTCGATCGGTTGGCAGCCATCTGTTTTTCAGACCAATTCTCGACAAACGAATTTCTCAGAATGGGAGCATTGAACGATTCGATCTTCGCGAATAATTGCTTTTCTAACCCCGAACTCTATGCCCTATAACTTGGACGCTGATTGCATGAGGGGGGGACCATCAGATCGGTTTGGTCGACATCTCAAAGATTTGAGAATATCAGTCACCGACCGGTGCAATTTCAGATGCAGATACTGCATGCCGAGAGAGGTCTTTGGCAACGATTTCCCCTTTTTGGAGAGGGGTGGAATAATGTCATTCGAGGAGATCGATAGGCTTGCAGGCATATTCATCGATCTCGGGGTGGAGAAAATTCGCCTGACAGGCGGCGAGCCACTTCTTCGTAAAAATCTGGCAGATCTCGTATCCATGCTTTCAATGAGGGATGTGGAGATAGCCATGACCACAAACGGGGTCCTACTCCCAAGACATGCACCTGCTCTATCTGCAGCAGGGCTCGATCGAGTGACTGTAAGCCTTGATGCAATTGATGAATCTACATTCGCTTCGATAACTGACTCCGGCCATACGGTTGCTTCTGTGATAGCAGGAATAGAAGCTGCCGAATCAGTGGGCTTGGGTCCGATTAAGATTAACACCGTCGTCAAGAAGAATTTGAATGAAGACGAGATACTGGACTTAGTTGAGAGATTTTCTAATAGGAATATCGCCATCCGTTTCATAGAATACATGGATGTTGGGACCACTAATGGATGGAGTATGGGGGAAGTAGTAACCGCCGAAGAGATAAGGGCCATAATCGGAATCAATGAACAGATTGCGCCAGATAAGAAAAGCGACGTAGCCAAAAGGTATAGATTAGCCAAAGGAGGAGAGGTAGGAATCATTTCAAGCGTCACAGAACCTTTCTGTGGCGACTGTACCCGAGCGCGACTTTCGGCGGACGGAAGACTCTTCACATGCCTCTTCTCAAGTAAAGGGACAGATCTTCTGACGATGATGAGGGACGGATTAACGGACGTGGAAATAGCTGAAGCAATTGAGATGACTTGGGGAAATCGGGAAGATCGCTATTCAGAGTTGAGATCTGAACAGGTAACTGCCTCCAATAGAATTGAGATGTCATTCATTGGCGGATGAGTAACTCAATGAAGACGCCTGAAAGCCTGTAATACGAATGACCAGGGCGCATCTGTTCTGAAGGAAGGCTCCGCATACCTCGAAACCTCAGCGCAGAAACCTTCCTCACGCAAGGCCTCAGCCATCTTCGAAGGGCTGGGAGGATCCCCCTCGCCAACGAAACTTGGTAACGCATCTGTGACCACAAGATGACTCCCGTGAATGGCCTTGCTCTCATCGCATATCCTTCTCACAGCTTGTCTAGCCCTCTTGATTTCCCCAGGGTCCCCATCTGAGTCACCGTCCTTGCAGATCTCTTCTGCTGCGGCCTCACTCATACTAGCCATAAGTCCTGAATCACCGATAGGCCCAGTCCACAAAGGTCCAGATACCCCAGCATTCAGATCAGGATACGCATTCATGGGCAGCATTACATGCATCGGTCTAGACCCAGAGTCATGTTCTGGAAGCAAACCTGCTTGAATGGCTGATTCGACGACCGAATCATCAGGCGAGGCTACCCTCCAACCCAGATTTTCTTCGACGGCATTCGCACCCATTTTTGAGCGCTCTACTAGTATTGTAATTCTGAGATGGTGTGAGTCCCACACGCTGAGAAGGGGTCTAATTACCCTATCATGCCTAGCTGCAGCCTTTGCCGCTGAAGCCAACAGGACCCTCAATCCACTGTCGTGCTTGAGCCTATCCATGTGTACTCGGGCCCCATAACGACGTCTCAATGGCCCGGGAGATGACCCGCTTAGAGCAGCCGTATCCGTGGCGCTGATTGAAATCACCGATTTACGCGCTGTAGCCTGCATTGCCAAGTCTAGAAAAGGTACTGGCGATCCATAAGGATCCAGATCAATCCAATGCCATCCCTGTCTGAGGATTTCCTTCCGAGCATCTCCTTGTATAATTTCGACATTCTCGCTGAGCTTGTCATTTTCAAGATTCAACCTCGCCCATTCAAGAGCTTCTTCGTCCATGTCGCACATTTTAACGCTCAATCGATTAGAGACACTATCAGAAGCTTCCCTTAACCATCTTCTAGTCCGAATACCCGTCGCACACAGAGCATCCAAAATTTGTATTTTCTTAACATCCCCTAATACTGTCTTTCCGAGATGCTCGAGCATCAGAACACTCCTCGTCCGGTTCCCTGCCATGGCCGGATTTAGGAATCCAGGACCATATTTGCCAGCAGGCCCTTTTCGACCCCTGTCAACTTCTGTAGGCAACCTATGTCCTATACCCCCTTCATGGTATACAACGCCCGGCCAGCCTTCGGGGTCCATGTTCTACCGGCGGCCCCAGATTCATATGGACTGCGCGATTCAGTTAGTATTCAGTATACATCAAATCAAGAGGAGAATGATGGACGCCTGCTCCGTCCACCACGTAACCGATCTTTCGTGATCCAGGAATTCTTCCACAGACCCATTTTTCCACATCTTCAGCAGAATCATTGTCGACAATCAATACAACCCCCATCCCCATATTGAACACTCTGTGCATCTCCCATGGAGTCACTCCTCCTTCCCTCTGTATCCATCCGAATTCAGGCTGAGGATCGAGCGGGTTGTCTATTTCAAAACCTACAGAATCGTTTAGTCTGAGCAAGTTGGACAACCCGCCGCCGGTTATATGGGCGATTCCATGTATATCATCCCTCAAACATGGGGCATCTTCCCCGAATAGAAGATCGACGACAGGATCAACATAGATTCTCGTCGGGTTGAGCAAAACGCTCCCGAGATCTCCCATGTCATTCTCTATTTCTCGATAGGGGTGTGTAGGATCGAATGGCGCCGGCTTTAACAAATCAGCATTCGATTTTGAGAGCACCCCCCTTACCAGAGAATATCCATTCGAATGAATCCCACTACTTGGAATACCAATCAATACATCCCCTGGAGTTGCATTTCTTCCAGTTACAGCCTCTCCTGCAGGCAACCAACCCAATGCTGTCCCTGAGAGATCCAACTCACTCACGATTCCTGGGAGCGTTGCAGTCTCGCCCCCTGCAAGAGTCACATTAGCTCTCACACACGCTTCAGATAGAGACCCACCTATCGACTGATGCACCATTTCATCAGGAGAAGGAACTGCAATGTAATCGACAAATCCAATCGGCTCAGCCCCGACACAAAGCAAATCATTCACATTCATTGCTACGCAGTCTATACCAACTCCTTGGTAACGCCCCATGGCGTTTGCGATCTGAAGTTTTGACCCTACGCCGTCTGTTGCCATTGCAAGCCATTTGTCGCCGAATTCCAGCAATCCTCCAAATCCCCTGTCCAGAATCACGGGAGCCCCCTTCGTCCCCTTTTTCCTTGTCGAAGCACCAAGAGTGTCAATAAGCGCCGAAACAGCTTTTGTTTCAGCATCTATGTCCACTCCGGATGAAGAGTAATCCAGGCCGTTTTTACTACTCATTATATCCTGTGCGTGGATTGCAGGTTATTGATTGCACCTCTAAATAGCCGATTTTTTTTAAATTGACATTTAATAAAATGATATATCTT
>Ga0181379_1000161_pt1 | contig 33987 bp, 17 predicted proteins | sample 2SPOviralmetaG_FD_130115 | JGI IMG/M metagenome (GOLD analysis project Ga0181379, IMG submission 130115) | Marine viral communities from the oligotrophic San Pedro Time Series (SPOT) site, San Pedro Channel, CA, USA - 2 SPOT_SRF_2009-07-10 | ecosystem: Environmental > Aquatic > Marine > Strait... | reverse complement strand
AATGATAGAATTAGTTTAATATTTTCAGATGGAACTTTCGGCAATTTACCGCAGGGAAATTTCAAAGTATATTATCGAACTGGTAAAAATCAAAGATTAGTAATTGATCCGAAAGACATGCGTGGTATTAGTATACAAATTCCGTATGTAAGCAAATCAGGAAAAAGTGAAAGTCTTTCATTAGTATTCCAATTAAAATATACAGTAGATAATGCTAGTATTAGTGAAACAAATGCAAGTATTAAGCGTAATGCTCCATCTAGTTACTACACACAAAACAGAATGGTAACAGCAGAAGATTACCAGATTGCTCCTCTTACTTCAAGCCAAGAAATTATTAAAGTAAAAAGTGTTAATAGGACATCAAGCGGAATAAGCAGATATCTAGATCTTGTAGACGCAACAGGCAGATATAGTAAAACAAATTTGTTTGCTGTAGATGGAATTTTAACAAGAGAACTTATTGATACAAAAGTTGGATTTGATTTTGTTACTAAAACAGATATCGAAGGAGCAATAGCAAATGTTATACAACCAGTTTTAGAAAACAGAAAAATTAAAAATTATTACCTTACTAATTTTCCAAAAATACTAGTAGGTGACTTGGGCTTGGTATGGAACAGTAGCACAGTTGACTCAAATCAAAATACTGGCTATTTTACAAATGCTGCAGGTACTAGACAGCAATTAGGTACTTTTACAGCTAGTACATTAAAATTAATGCGAGCAGGAACACTACTTAAATTTATTGCTCCAACAGGCAAGCATTTTATGAAGACTAATGATAATAAAATAATGGACGGCACAGCCGACCATCCAGGATCAGTTGATTACCTATGGGCAAAGATTGTAAGCACTGAAGGTAACGGAACAGTAGTTGCAGATGATGGTACAGGACCAGTTTTAATAAATGACATAATTCCACAAGGTGCAAAACTTACTCAAATTATTCCTAGAATTGCTAATGATATACAAGCATCAGTTCAAACACAACTTGTAGATCAAATTTTTGCTTATAGAACTTTTGGTTTAAGATTTGATATAAATTTAGGAGAATGGAGATTAGTATCTTCTACTAATTTAGATAGTGCAAGTGCATTTAGTATTGGTAAAGCAGGAGATAACACTAATCAGCAATTAGATGCAAGTTGGTTATTATTGTTTGAAACTAACGGTGAAACGTATACTGTTACATACAGAGGTTCTAGATACTTGTTTGAAAGCGATGAAGAAGTTAGATTCTATTTTGATAATAGTGATAAAGTTTATAATAATAGAACTGGTAAAATCATCAAAGATAAAATTAGTATGCTAAGTATTAACCAAAAAGATCCAACATCAAATCCAGTGCCTTACACAGTTGACTATGATTGGGAAATTGTAGAAGATTATAGAGATACAGAAGGTTATGTAAACAGTAAAAAAGTTCAAGTTAGTTTCTTTGATGCTGACGATGACGGAGTTGTTGATGATCCAGACTTGTTTGATGTTATTGTTAATGAGACAAATAATTCTTTAGAAAAGTATATATTTTCTGAAAAAGTTACAAGCATTGATGGTGTAGAAGAATGGTTCTATAAACCAAACAGTGTATTAAATGTTGTTGTTCTTCAAAATAAAGCAAGTTTAGGATCTACTACATTATACGCAGATAACCAAATATTTTATTATGTAGATGAAAATATTTTTGAAATACTTGATAAGACTACAAGTAACTTAAATATTTCACAAAAATATAGAGCACAAATTGGTCGAGATAATATAAAATTTCATTATGTGCATGCTGCTGACGAAAGCACACGTATAGATCCTAGTGTGAGTAATATTATCGATTCTTATTTACTAACAAGATCATATGATAATAGTTTTAGACAATATTTAGATGGTATTACAAATACTAAACCGTTAGCACCTAGTAGTGATAGTTTATTTTTAAATTATGGCGCAAATTTAAATAACATTAAATCGTTAAGTGATGAAATTATATACCATCCAGTAAAGTATAAAATTTTATTTGGAACAAAGGCTGATGCCGAATTCCAAGCAGATTTTAAAATTGTAAAAAATCCTGATATTGTTATCAATGATAACGAAATTAAATCAAGAGTAATAAGTGCAATAAATGAATTTTTTGCTTTAGACAATTGGGACTTTGGTGAAACCTTTTATTTTACAGAACTAACAGCGTATGTAATGCAACAACTTGCACCAAATATTGTTACTTTTGTAATTGTACCAAAACAAATAGATCAAACATTTGGAAGTCTTTTTGAAATAAAATCAGAATCGGATGAAATATTTATTAGCGGAGCAACAGTAACTGATGTAGCAATAATTGATAATGTTACAGCTACACGCCTTAAAGCAGAAGGCGCAATTACTACAACAGCAACTACTACAGGTAATATTGGAATAACAAGTACTAATTTAAACTCAGGTACTAGTAGTTCAAATTACACAAGCAGTTCAAGTGGATCTAGCAGTTCAAGTGGATCTAGCAGTTCAAGCAGTTCAAGCGGCTCAGGCGGCTCAGGCGGTGGCGGAGGAGGCTACTAATGGCATATAACAACGATCAATCAGACCAACCGTTGCCAGGAGGTAATGAAAATCGTAAAAGACAAAGTGCAAGCCATTTACCAAGATATTATCGAACCCCTGCAAACAAAAAGTTTTTAGCAAGCACAATGGACCAGCTTATACAGCCTGGTGTAGTTGAAAAGTTAAATGGGTATGTTGGACGTAAAACAGCAAAGGCTTTTTCTTCTACTGATAATTATGTATCTGATGTAAGTGCTGATAGAGAAAATTACCAATTAGAACCAGCTAGTATTGTAAAAGACAATTTAGGCAATGTAACATTTTATAAAGATTATAATGACTATGTTAATCAGCTTGTTAGTTTTAACAAAGGCATAAACGATCATAGCATATTAAATCAGCAAGAATATTATGCTTGGGATCCTCATGTTGATTGGGACAAACTTACTAATTTTAGAGAATACTATTGGTTGCCAAATGGTCCGCAAAGCTTCGGTTTACCAGGAAACACTATAGATGTAGAAAGTACATACACAGTACGTATAGGTGATAATGTAGATAATAATACATATATTTTTAGTCCTGATGGATTAACTAACAATCCTACTATCACATTATATAGAGGAATTACTTATAAGTTTGATATTGACACACCAAATTTGCCATTTACAATAAAAACTAAAAAAACGTTAGACGAAGGATTTGATTTAGATAGTTCTAGTATAATTGTTTTAGAAGGTGTTAGTGTGCAAGGATTAGAAAAAGGTGTGAGCACATTACAACTTGGAACTGATACACCAGATATACTTTATTATATGGCATCTAATGATTTACAAGCAAGCGGAACTATTGTTGTTAAAGACATTAGTGAAGCAACATTTATTGATGTTGAAAAAGAAATACTTGGAAAGAAGACTTATAAAGCAAGTAATGGTGCTGTGTTATCAAATGGAATGAAAATATTTTTTACCGGCGAAGTTGAACCAGCTGCTTACGCAGAAGGTGCATTTTATGTAGAGGGTGTCGGCGATAAAATTAAACTTGTACCCGAAACTAATCTTAATGTTCCGACAGATTTTACAGACGATGTTGAAATAGCATTTGATGCTAACGGATTTGACAGATTGCCTTTTGGGAAAGCAATTGGTTTTCCAACTAAGAAAGATTATTTGGTTATTAACCGTTCAGCAAAAGACGGAAATCTTTGGGCAAGATATAATAGATGGTTTCATAAAAGTGTAATTGAAACTAGTGCGGCACAAAACAATCAACCTTCTGATTTAGATCAACTACAACGTGCAAAAAGACCAATTATTGAATTTGAAGCAGATATTAAATTACATAATTTTGGTACAAAAATTAAAAAAGATGTTGACTTGATTGATAATTTTACTACAGATGTTTTTAGTACTATTGAAGGTGGAATAGGATACAACATTGACGGAATCGATATTGTTAAAGGTATGCGTATTCTTTTTACAGCAGATACAGATATACTTGTAAAAGGTAGAATATTCGAAGTTGACATTATCAAGTTTGCTGGCGGACAGTCAACAAATAATCAAATTACACTTAAAGAAGTATCAGATAGTATTCCTCAAGAAAACGAAACAGTGCTTGCACTAAATGGTAATACATTTAAAGGTAAAATGCTGTATTTCCAAAACGGAACGTGGCAAGAAACACAGCAAAAGACAAATACTAATCAACCTCCGTTATTTGATATTTTTGACAGTAACGGAAAAAGTTATTCAGATACTAGTACATACGAAGCATCAACATTTGGTGGTAATAAATTGTTTAGTTATAAACAAGGAACAGGATCATCAGATACTGAATTAGGATTTCCTTTAAGTTATCGTAGTATTTCTAATGTAGGAGATATTGTGTTTAATTACGATATTCTTCAAGATACTATGACGTATACTAACGAAAATAATATTTTCAACGTTAACACAGACATTGGATTTTTAAGAAAGTATAGTGATCTAAATGTATTTGAAACAGTAACTGGTTGGAAAAAAGTTACAACACTAACTGAGCAACCTGTTATTAGACAGTATGTTTTTGATAACACAACATCCGGATTTGAAATTGATGTATATAACAACAGCGGATTATTAAACGATTTATGGGTTAGAGTATATCTTAATAATAAATTACAATTTGAAAATGTTGATTATACTATTACAACTAATAATCAAAACAATGCACAAATAAATTTTAATAACACACTTGTACTAAATGATGACATAGTTATTAAGACTAAAACTAAAACTTTAAAAAATGATAATGGATTTTATGAAATACCAACATCATTAGAAAGAAATCCTAAGAATGAAAATCTTAAAGAATTTACACTAGGAGAAGTCAATGATCATGTTAGTACTATTGTTGAAAATTTAGATAATTTTGCTGGTGTGTTTCCTGGAACAGGTAATCTAAGAGATCTTAGTAACTTATCAGATCTAGGAAGAAGATTTTTACAGCACAGTGCTCCTATGAATTTATCTCTTTATCATATAACTGATAAAGACAGTAATATTATAAAATCGTTAGATTATGCAAGGACTGAATATAACAGATTTAAAAGAGAATTTTTACAAGTTGCGTTAAATTCTGAATTTCAAGGCTCAACTAAAGATCATGTAGATAGTATATTACAAATTATTAATAGTGTAAAAAGTAAAGAAATGCCGTTTTATTTTAGTGATATGGTACCAACTGGCGCTGTCAAAAAACTATCATATACTATATTAGATGCTGACGAGACATTTTTTGCTTTAAGTGAAGTGTTTGATAATAATACACTATCTAAAAAAGCAGTTAGTGTTTACAAAAATAATATTCAATTAGTATATAATAAAGATTATACATTTAACAGTGATGGCTTTGCTGTCGTAACTGCGATAAAAGCACAAGATGATGTAATAGACATTTTTGAATACGAAACTACTAACGGAAGTTATGTGCCACCAACACCTACTAAATTGGGACTGTATCCTGCGTACGAACCAATGTTATATAGTGATGATACATACCTAACAACAACATCATTTATTCAAGGACATGATGGTAGTAGGTTTGTTGCTTTTAATGATTATAGAGATGATTTATTATTAGAATTAGAAAAACGAATTTTCAATAATATTAAAATAAAATATGACCCAACACTTTTAGATATAAATGATTTAGTTCCTGGTGAATACAGACAAACTGGAATGTCCTTTAGTGAAATTAATAAGTCAATGTTAAGTAATTTCTTATCTTGGAGTAAGTTTATAGATACAGATTATACTTTACATAACTTTTTTGAAAGAACAAATACATTTACATTTAATTATAGTAAATCTAATTCACCAATCGGGAGTACTTTACCAGGATTTTGGAGACAAATTTATAAAAGAGCATTTGATACAGACCGTCCGCATACGCATCCTTGGGAAATGCTAGGACTTACAATAAAGCCTAGTTGGTGGGACACACAATATGGTCCAGCACCGTATACTAAAGATAACCTATTAATGTGGACTGACTTACAAGATGGTATTCTAAGGCAGCCAGGCGTAAAATATAAAATTTTAAACAAATACGTAAGACCAAATTTATTAAGAAATATACCATCAGATGCAAATGGAAACCTTTTACCTCCTTTAAGTATTGGATGGATTACTAATTATCAACCTGACAGAATATCTGATAGTTTTGTATTCGGAGACGGCGCTCCGGTAGAGTCTGCGTGGAGAAACAGTTCTGATTATGCATTTAGTTTGATCAAAGCATTTATAATTAATAAGCCTAGTTTAATATTTTCTACAGGATTTGATAGATTTAATCAAATACGTAATAGTGCAGGTGCTATTGTATATAAACCTACTAATAAAAGAATCACTTTAAAAGACTTAGTATTTCCAAGTGTAGCATCAGATGTTACTCAAACTTTCACAAGCGGGCTAATAAATTACATAGCTTCTTATATGGCCGGAGATGTCTTAAAGAATTATGCAAAATATAAAGAAAATATTACTAGTATAGACAATCAAATTGGTTTTAAATTAGCAGGATTTACTGACATAGAAAAGTTTAAATTAATACTTGATAGTAGAACTCCAACCAATGAAGGTAATGTATTTGTACCAGATGAAAATTATCAAGTATTTTTAAATACAAGCTCACCTGTAAAAACTGTAGAATATAGTGGTGTAATTATTGAACGCAGAACAGACGGATATGTAATTAAAGGGTATAGTCCTAATAATACCATATTTAAATATTTAAGTGCAGTATCTAAACAAAACGATCCAAGTATTAATATTGGTGGAATAAGTGAAGATTATGTTGAATGGGATAGTAATAAAACATATGTTGCAGGTCAAAATGTTCAATACCAAGGTTCTTACTATAGAACAAAAACACAACACCAAAGCACACAACTATTCGATGAAACACAGTTTGCTAAATTAGCTGCTTTGCCATTAAAAGGCGGAAGAGAAGCTTTCATTAGAAAACAATTTACAAATAATATAATTAATGAAATGCCCTATGGTACGTTACTAACTGGAATACAGGATGTTGTAGACTTTTTATTAGGATACGGAGAATATTTAAAAAGTGAAGGATTTGTTTTTGATTATTTCCAAGGAGATAGCAAAGTAGTTCTTGACTGGAGGCATTGTGTAAACGAATTTTTATTCTGGACTACACAAAATTGGGCTGCTGGCAGTGTTATTACACTTAGTCCTGGAGCCGAACAAATTAAAATAAACACTAATTATTCAATGGTTGATAATATATTTGACGGATTTTACGGCTATGGATTATTAAAAGCAGATGGACAAAAACTTGTAGAAGATTTTGCAAATCTTGGAAGATCGCCTAATGAATTTAGCATAGGTCCAAAAAATACAGCAGATGGAATTTATTTTATATCGTTGCCCTTAGTACAAAAAGAACATGTAGTTATTATTGATAACGCAACAGTTTTTGGCGATGTAATATTTGATCAGCAACCTGGATATAGACAAGAAAGAATTAAAATACTAGGTTATAGAACAACAGACTGGGACGGAAGTTTAAATATTCCTGGTTTTATATTTGACGAACCTAATATTGTAGAATGGGAGCAATGGCAAGATTATAATATTGGTGCTGTTGTTAAAAATAAAGAATTTTATTATAGTGCTCCTAAGAAAGTACCCGGATCTCAAACGTTTGATGCAAAGAATTGGAATATACTTTCTGAAAAACCAGAAGGTGGCCTTTATGCAAACTTTGAATATAAAACAAATCAATTTGCTGATTTTTATGATTTAGATTCAGACAACTTTGATGTTGAACAGCAAAAAATGGCACAGCATTTAATTGGTTATCAAAAACGTCAATATTTACAAAACATTGTAAACGATGATGTAAGTCAGTACAAATTCTATCAAGGATTTATTCAAGACAAAGGTTCTAAGAATGCTCTTACTAAATTGTTTGATGCACTTGCAAGTGACGACAAGGATAGTTTAGAGTTTTACGAAGAATGGGCTATTAAAGATGGCCAATACGGAGCCAGCGAAGGCTTTGACGATGTTATTTTTAGACTAGACGAAGGAAAGTTTAGACTAGTGCCACAGCCTATAGAACTAGTAAATTCAACTACAGGTAGAGAAACTGATTTAATTTATAGAATTAAACCATATGAAGTTTATCAAAAATCTAAAAATTATAACCATAAACCGTTGCCTGGAAAATATGTTTTTGACAGTTACACAAAAAATGCAGGATATGTAAATCAACAAGATGTTAGAGGAATAGTAACTAACTACGAAAACATACTTGACTTTAATTTTGCTGATATTGCAAAAAATGCATATATTTGGGTTGGAAATCAAGATAAAGATTGGACCGTATATAAACATATTGACACTCCTTATGTTATAAACCAAATTGGAAAGGGTGAAGCAACATTTGACATTACAGTCGACACAAACGTTAAAGATTTTGTTAAAGGTGATATCATCGGTATTAATGCTATACATAATGATAGTACAAGTCTTAACCTTGACGGATTTTATAAAATTGATAGTATAAACAACAATGTTATAACTGTAGAAACTAACTCTCCAAAAACTACTGAAGATAGTGATCTAGTTGGCAATATAACGGTATTTTTAAAAGTTAGAGCAACAAATGTTGTTGAAGCAAACAAAATTGTACAAAAAAATCTACACGGCGAAGATTTACTATGGATTGATTCAATAACTGACGATAATGAATGGGCAGTATATAAGAATACTAATTCATTTATTGATCATCAGCGTATTAATAATCCAATATCTAATGCATTTGGAGATATTGAATCTATTACTTTAGATGTTGCTAGTACTACTATTTTTAATCAAGGATTTCATAAATTATCAAAATATGATAGAATAACGTTTAGTGATATACAAGGTACTATAGAACTTAATAGTACTTCAAAATATGTTGGCGGAACTATTACATCAACATCATTCCAGTTATATGATGATCCTGACTTAACTATACCAACAAATTCGTCTAGTTTTACATCACATACTTTCCGTACTGGTAAATGGATAAACAATGGATCAAACTTTGGAACATCAATAGCTGTTGACGACAGAAATACTACATTATTAGTAAGTACACCAGATGAAGCTGACGGGAAGGTTTATGTATATAATAGACCAACTAATGCATTGACATATATACAAACACAAACTATTGAACCTTTTAAGTTTGGTAACGATAGACAGCGTTTTGGAGCAGGCTTAGCAATAAGTCCAGACGGTGAATATGTTGTAGTTGGTTCACCTAATGCTTCAAATGTAAAAACAAAATATTCAGGAGCATTTCAATCAGCTGTTGATTATCCTAAAAATAGTATAGTTGGAAAAGATCAAGGGTTATGGCGTGCCAAAATTGATATTGAAGGCGAAGAAGATAATATTGTATTCAATAGTTTTAGTTCGGTTGTTGAAAATATTGCAGCCGCAGGTTTGCAAAATAATAGCACAGATTTTATTCCAACATTGCTTGTTGGCGATTATGCAATTGATTCTAATAATAACTTACTTGCATTTAATGGTTTACCAACTAGTCATATACTTGTTCGAGCACCGTTCTCGTTGTATGAAGGTAGTGGAATAAACGATCAGGTAAGATTGCAATGGAATTCAGTAACATACGGAAACCAAGACTTAGCAGCTTTAACATCAAGGGCACCGTTCAACGGAAGTCATTCAGTAATCACAGATGCATTTTTAAGTCAAGAACATACAATACAAAAGAAAATTGATGAAGTTTTATATGTTAATAGTAGTACAACCACTGTTGATATAGGAGATGTTTTACAAACACCGGTTGCTACTGGTATAGTTGAATATACTAAATTAGTAGGCGCTGAAGTACTAATATATCTAAGAGATGTAAACGGTACATTTAATACTAGCGATAGTTTATTTAGAGACGATGGCGACTTTATCGGCGAATATGTTAAACAAGGACCAGTAGACCCTGTGAACACTTCAACAGTTTGGGGTGGATATTGGTGGATTGACACACCTGTGTATACACCAACTTCATCTACAACAAATACTGACAAGGGCGCCGGGTTAGTTTATTGGGATCTAATATCAGATAGTACGCCAACTGGTAGATACTATTATTCGAGTTTGGATTATTTAACAACTGATATCAGTAGTCAAAATACTTTTACTGGTTATATAAGAACGTTAACATATAGAGGGCTTCCAGGAGCAGGTGGAAGTAATTCTACTTTCTCAAGCAACTTATATGTAATGCGAGCTCCTAAAGCACTTAGTGATACTATATCTCCAGGTGATCCAGTCAGTGTTTATGTTAACCAATTACCGCAATACACAACCGGTGACTTCAAAGATCTAACTACAATAGGATTAAGTTCTACAGTTACAAACACAACAAGAAACGTTTATGACGTATGGGACGGATACATTAATTTAGATTTTACTAAAGCAGATGCATCAGATAATCCGTTTGAGCCAAGAGTAGGTGATACAGTTCGTGATTTAACAACCGGAGCAACAGCTGAAGTAACATTTTATCAAAGAAACAGTTTAAATGCCACTATATTTGTGAAAAATTTAGTAGGTACATTTAGTGTTGGCGACGACTATGGACAAAATGCAGAAATAGAATACTTGGCTACACCAGGTGATCCTGATGTAAATTATGAATCCGATCGTGTAATGGGCGAAATACAATTTACATCATTAGGGTACACACCTGCTGGAATAGGAAAAATGCTAGTGTTTGATAGCGGAAATCCTATTACACTAAATGCAGAAGATAATATTAATGAAGTTGAATATTGGATGTATACTGAAGGAAATGTTTTAGGTATTCCTAGATTACCAAATCCACCAAGTAGTATAAACAACGATTGGGAACAAGTTTATAGAATTCCGGCAGAATCAACAGGAACACCAAGTGGATTTACTAACCAAGGACTGTACACAGTATACAGTAGATCTGCTCCGGGCAGATATGATGAAGTTGGTACATATACTGTTCCTGAACAACAGTCGAACTTTAAACTTGGTAGCAATATTAAAATTGCAAAAACTAGTAACGGCGTATATAGAACAATGGTGCATGCCGAAGGCACACAGACACAATCTTCACCAGGTAGAATTTACTTTATTAAGACTGGCGTTGAAAATGGTATTACGTATACATGGGAATATGCTAAAAACAAAAAGTACAAAGGTGTCTTTAACGAAAGTATAAGTTACTTTACTAACGATATTGTCTACAGAGAAAATCCTGCAGTAAGCGGAACAGGAGTATTATATGTAGCAAAAACTAATTTAGCACCAGGAGTATTTAATACAACTGACTGGACAAGTACAGATGATTTAATTGACTATGTTGGATTTATACCAAACTCTTCAGGCAATAGTGTTGTTAACGACAGTACTGACGGAAGCACAGTTCTTGATCAAGGATTACTTTCTACTTTCGGAAGTGAATTTGATATTAATAAAAACGGTGATGTACTAATTGCTAATGCATTATACGATAATGATAAAACTAATCAAGTTGTTGTATATCGGCAAAATAATGGCTTTTGGGAAAGAGGCCAAGAAATACAAGCACCAGATAAAACTAGCGGCTTTGGAAAGGCAATAGCAATATCAGATGATGGTATGTATATAGCAATTTCAGAACCATTTAATGATGATTACAATGCTGACCAAGGTAAAGTTACGATTTATCATCAAGTTAATGGTGTGTTTACATTCTTACAAGATTTACAAAGTCCTAACAATGAACGTGCTGAAAGATTTGGGTGGGAGTTACAATATGACGGAAATAAGTTATTTGTAACTTCGAGAAATGCCGATTCAACTGAAACAACTACATTTGATTCTAATACTACTAGATTTGATAACGCTTTTACAGAAATAGTAGAGGAAAGAAAAGATGTTGGCGTAGTATTTGTATACGAAAAAACTCCAACAGGTATGTTGTTTGCACAAACTATTCAAATTCCAGATTCAGACGTTAATACGTTTGGTAGAAACATACTAGCAAAACTTAACCATTTTTATACAGGATTAGAAACTAAAGTTAATGAAAATGCTCAAGGCCAAATTATTGATTTTAGAATAGATCAAGATGTTAAGATGTGGGAAACATATAGGTCTTCAAACAAAACAGTTGATGTAGAAAAAATTAAAAAAATATTTTTATATAACATCAAAGAAAACGAATTACTTACATATCTTGATTATATAGATCCAATACAAGGCAAAGTGGCAGGACCTGCGGAGCAAGAACTTACATATAAAACATATTTTGATCCTGCAGTTTATACTACTTCTAGTAGTATTGGTGCAATACAAGATCAAACATCTGCTTGGGGACCAAAACAGGTTGGCGAAGTTTGGTGGAACTTAACAACAGCCAAGTTTACTAATCCTTATCAAGGTAGTATTCAATATGCAACACAATCTTGGAACAAAGTATTTCAAGGAAATTCAATTAATATTTACGAATGGGTAGAATCAGATGTACTTCCAAGTGCTTGGGACGCAGAGTCTGATACTGAAACTGGGTTTTCTAAAGGATATAGTGGTAAAAGTTTATACGGAGATTCATCGTATTCAACAAGACGAGTATATAACGAAGTTTTAAAAACTTTTAAAACAATGTATTATTTCTGGGTAACAGATAAAACTATTGTTCCTAATGTTGAATTTAGAAAAATTGATACTAGAGAAATTGCACAATATATTACTGATCCTGCAGCAAAAGGACATAGATTTGTTGCACTTATTTCACCGGAAAAATTTGTACTATATAACTGCGAACCTTTAATAAAAGGAACAGATGTTGCTATTAATATACAATTTTGGACAATTAAAAATCAAAACCAAAATGTTCATAACCAATATCAAATTGTTAGTGAAGGCCTTGAAACTAGCCAACCAAATCCAGACGTTGTTATAAAATGGTTTGATAGTTTAATAGGATATGATGCACAATCAAGGATAGTACCAGATCCAACACTTAGTGATAAAGAAAAATACGGGTCACTTAATAGACCTCGACAGTCTTGGTTTAAAAACAAAAACGAAGCACTAAAACAAGTCATTGAGCGTGTAAACCTTGTTCTTACAAACAATTTAATTATTGACGATAAAAATATAAGCAAATTATCGTTAAACGATCCAATATTAACTACAGCCAGTAATTTATATGATGTTGAAGTAGAAACAGTAGCAGATCTTGCAACTGTGGGAACAGACAAAATTGAAAGAGCGGTACTATCACCTGTGATCAAAGACGGAAAAATTACAGATGTAACTATTATTAATCCTGGTAAAGGATATAGATATCCTCCTGCTATATCAATAGCAGGCAAAGGTACAAATGCAGAATTATTGCCAGTAATCGACGGAGCAGGTAAAATAATATCTGTAACAGTATTGCAAGAAGGAACATATTACGATTCAAGTACTATTTTGACTGTACGAAATTTTGCTGTATTAGTTAAAGCCGATGAAACTTTGTTAGGTAAATGGGCTCTTTATGAAAGAGAAAATAGAGCCTGGAATAGAATAAAAAGCCAATCTTATAATGTATCTTTATTTTGGAAATATATTGATTGGTATGCTACAGGATATAATGAAGCAACCGATATTGATTACCTTATTGACAATAGTTATGAATTAACAAGTTTAGATAATCCTATTGGAAGTGTTGTAAAAATATCAAATATTGGCACAGGCGGGTGGCTATTAATTGAAAAGATATCAGCTAGCGATAGCGAAGATTATACACAAAATTATAAAACTATTGGTAGACAAAACGGTACAATTAAATTTAACGAAACGTTATATGATTCAGAAGCAGCATTTACCGGGTTTGATACAATTAGTTTTGATACTAAAGTATTTGATAGCGAACCAATTAAAGAACTTAGAATTATTTTAAACACAATAAAAGATGATATTTTAATTGATGAACTATTAGTTGAATTTAATAAGTTATTTTTTGCAAGTTTACGTTATGTATTTGCAGAACAAACATACGTAGATTGGGCGTTTAAAACTAGTTTTATAAAAGCTAAACACAACGTTGGTTCGTTACGTGAAGATATTACATTTAACAATGATAACCTTCCAAGTTACGAAGCATATGTTAAAGAAGTTAAACCGTTTGCAACAAAAATTAGAGAATATCTAAGTGCCTATGAGGGTATAGACCCTACAAAAACAGTTACAACTGATTTTGACTTACCAGCATCTTATAATGTTATAGAAGGTAAAATATTACCAAAGAATATTAAAGTTATTGATGATGTACTAGTAGGAACAACCCCTGATCTAGAAACTTATCCAAATAAAAATTGGTTAGATAATAGTAGCTATAGCATTGTCAGCGTAAATCCAGTTGACGGCGGACAAGGTTATACATCACCTCCAGAGTTGACATTAACTGGCGGCGGAGGATCAGGCACGGTTCTAAAAACATATTTAGGAACAAAAGGAAATGTAACAAAGGTAGATGTAGTTGTTGTTGGTAGTGGATATTACAGTTCGCCTACAATTTCAGTTAACGGCAATCTTATAGATGGTGGAAGAGAAGCTTCATTTAGTGTAGAATTAGGTAATAACCCGGTAAGAGGAATTACTACTACATTTAAGTTTGATAGAACTACTGGAACATATGTATATACCCAAATTGATCAAACCCAAACATTTACAGCATCAGGATCACAGTTTGAATTTGATTTGAATTGGCCTATAGATTTAAAAATTACTGATGTAAGTGTGTTTAGAAATAACATCGAACAATTGAGTAATGAATATACTTATACTAACAAGTTAGATGTTACAGCAAGCTATGAAAGGTATTACGGACAAATATCCTTTACAAATAAACCGGATGCTAATGATGTAATTGTTATTAATTATAAACTATCACCTGAACTATATCAAGCTCAAGATAGAATTAATACATTATACGATCCACAACAAGGACAATTAGGCAAAGAATTAAGTCAGTTAATGACAGGAATTGACTATGGTGGCGTAGAAGTTAAGAGCTTTGGAATGAACAAAGGTCAAGGATGGGACTCAGATGCTTGGTTTGGTTCAACTTGGGATAGTTACGATAATACGTTTGATGATGAAATATTTGAGCTAGATCCTAGTACAAATTTATTCATGTTCAACAAGCCTTTAGAAGTAGGACAAGAATACCATGTTTATAGAAACAATGTTAGAATTGACGATCCTAATTTTGGAACAGCCGAACAAACAAATCCAAATGCACTACTACAGACTATAACAGGTGCAGGCGAAACAGCATGGTCTAGGACAGATGATGATTATGATGTTACAAACTATCTTGTATTTGATGAAGAGGTAATACCATTTACATCTACTGATGTTGTAATATTTAGAAAACCAACAAGTGATGGTACTTTCCTACCAAACGAACAAACCTACGACAGTATTATCCAAGGCGGTAATTTAAACTATTCAACAGCAACTGGTTTAGAAAGTGCTGATATTACAATAGACGGTGACGGATTTGTAACACCTACTACAAGTGCAGGGCCTGAAGAACAAGTTCCGGGACAGTTACTTGATACAGTTGATATCAAAGTTTTTGAGAGACCAAAGGGCGGCGGAAGCCAAATAGTTTCTACAAACTATAATGGGAATAATAGCAAAGTTACATTTGATATAGGATCTAAACCTTTAACCACCCAATCAGTATTTGTTAAAGTAGCAGGAAATATACAAAAATTTGGTGAAGACAATGACTATACTATTGATTTTAACAATAATACTATAACACTAGCAAGCGCACCGGCTATGAATTCTAAAGTAAATATTGTAACATTGGGCGTAAGCGGAACAAAAATTATTGATATTGATACAATAGTCGCTGACGGAAGTACAACTTCATTTATAACAAATGTAAGATACAAAGCTAACTTACAAAATATTATTACAAAGGACGGCCTCCCAATAGAAAATGTTGTAAATAAAAGTAAAAAAGCAGATGGCATTGCTGGCAATGCATTAATTAAGTTTGCTATACCTCCAACAGCAGGTACTGAAATTAAATATATATTCTTTGAAGATGATTTACTAGTTAAAAACTATAGTGAAGTAAATGTTGAAACTATTACAGCTGATGGAAGTAGTTTAGCATATGACATTGCTACCACTCCAAGTGTACAGCAACCGTTGCATTTTAAAACATTAGTAAAAGCCGGAAATAAAATATTCAACGCAGGATATAACCAAAGATATATTACTAAGGCAACTACATTAGAATATAAAATTGAGGAATGGCAATTCCCTCCTGGCTCACTTGATAGCAAATATGTAGAAGTTTACTTAAACGGTGTTATACTTGACACTGTAAAATGGAACTTGATAGTAGGAGCAAGTACTGTCATTAGATTAAAAGGCGAAGTGCAACAGCAAGATGGTGACACGCTAGATGTGTTTGTAATGACTGACGGTGAGTATAGATTTGGATATGTAGATTCTGCGTCAAAGCTATTTGTAAAAACCCCTAATCAAATATATTTTGATACAGCTATTGCAGAAGGAACAGAAATTGAAATATTTACATTTAATAATCATGATTATCAAGATATACAAACAATAAATTATGATGTAATTGACAGAATTAATTTAATTCCAGGCACTGATGAATACCAAAAATATATACATCTACATAATGGACTTATAAAATTAAATCAAGAAGCTATTGATGCACAATATTTATGGGTATCAATTAATGGACAATTACTAACTCCGAGTGTAGATTATTTTGTAACAGATAATAAACAGTATGTTAAAATTGAATCAACTATATCTGAAAATGATGTAGTCCAAGTAGTACATTTTGCGGCTAGTAAAACACAAAATAAATTTGGATGGTCACAGTTTAAAGATATGTTGAACCGAACACACTATATTAGGATTAACAATGAAGAAGAAGTTACACTAGCAAAAGATTTGTATCAATACGATCAAAGTATTACGGTAATTAATGGAGAATCATTACCGTCACCAGTTGCAGGATCACCAAAGCCAGCAATAATTATGATTGACGGGGAAAGAATTGAATACTTTGTACGTAACGGAAATGTAATAAGTCAATTTAGAAGAGGAACCTTAGGAACAGGTGTTAAAAACATGTATTCAGCTGATACAGTAGTGTTAAATATTTCAGGCAAAAACTCTATGCCGTACAAAGATGAAACATTAACAACAATATTTACAGCAGACGGTACATCGTCAACATATGAACTTGATTTTACACCTAATAATATAAACGAATTTGAAGTTTTTGTTGCAGGTAAGCGTTTACGTAAAAATTCAATAAACAATTATATTTTTAATGAAGTAACAGGCCCAGTTGCACTGGATAGTCCAGAAGGTGACGAAACATTATTGGCTGAATTTACTATAAACAGCAATCAGCTAGTACTTACAACCACTCCAGCACAAAATACAAAAGTGATTGTTGTAAGAAAACAAGGACAACGGTGGACAGAACCAGGTACTGCACTTGCAGATAGCGATTCTAACATAAGTAGATTCTTACGTGCAGCAAGAGTTGACTTGCCGCGATAAATACAACAGCAGGATGGTATAAACTATGACAGACAAATTAAATGAACAAAGCGGTGTGTTACTACAAGGACACATCAAAATACACAACCCAGAAACAGGCGAAGTAATTGTAGACAAACGTAACGCTATTCACTATGAAAATATGAGTATTAGTTTAGCAGAAAGTTTGGGCAATGCAGGTACTGGCTGGATATATGAAATGGGATTCGGCAATGGCGGTACAAGTGTTGACCCAACAGGTATTATTACCTATCTAACACCAAACAGTACAGGTACAAATGCTAGTTTGTACAATGAAACATTTACAAAGATAGTAGATGACAGAAGTGTTAACAATTTAGATCCTGCTAGAAATAAAATTGAAACACGTCATGTAAGCGGCACAAACTATACTGATATCTTAGTAACATGTTTATTAGATTATGGTGAACCTACTGGACAAGATGCTTTTGATACAGCTGCAGATCAAAATAGTTTATATGTATTTGATGAATTAGGATTAAAAGCATACAGTGCATCAGGAACTGGCAGATTACTAACACATGTTATTTTCCACCCTGTACAGAAAAGTTTGAATAGACTTATTCAAATTGATTATACAGTTAGAGTACAAAGTTTAACTGGTTTTAACGAAGGATAATTAGATGGCATATACAATAAATTTTACAAACAGTGCTGATAAAGATCCTATTGTTATTGAAGACGGTACCATTAACAATACCACAAGCCTAAGTTTTCCAGGGAGAAATTCAACTGGCTATGGTGCTGTTATTGCTGAAGACTTATTACGCTTATTAGAAAATTTTGCAAGTCCAACCGAACCTAGTAATAGTATACAAGGACAACTTTGGTATAATAGTATTACAGGACAACTATTAGTTTATGATGGAACAACTTGGATACCAAGTGGCGGCTTAGCTAAGAGTACATCTCAACCTGATCCGACTGATGCTACAGATGGCGATTTATGGGTTGATACAGCATCACAACAGTTATATTTGTTTTCAGGTTCTACCTGGATACTAGTTGGTCCAGAATTTAGTCAAGGATTAACAACAGGTGCAAAACCTAGTACTATTATTGGACAAGATAATATTGAATACACAGTAATTGAAATTCAAGTTAGTGCAAATATTGTTGCTATTGTTGCTTTTGACGACTTTGTTCCAAAAGCAACAGTGCAAGGCTTTACAGCAATTAAGCCAGGCATCAACTTAGCAAATAGAGATACTGATGCTGATGGAGTAAACAATGTAAAATTCTACGGAGTTGCAGAACAAGCAGAAAATTTAATTGTAAATGATCTTGCTGTTCCGTCAGCAAACTTTTTAAGAGGAGATGTTGAATCTACTTCAACTAATCCACTGAATATACAAAACAATACAGGTATTGCATACGGTATTAATGCTGAAATGGGGATTGGGATTGAAGGAAGTGCCGGTATAATTCAACACAATATTGAAGGATCAAATATTGATATGCGTGTGCGTAATGCAGGTGCAAGTAAAACAGTTCTTCGAGTTGATAGTAGTTTACGAATTGGAATTAACAATGAAGCACCTGATGAAGCACTGGATGTTACCGGAAATATATTAACAAGCGGAATAATTAAGACTAATGATGTAACTGAAAGTACAACTATAAGTAATGGAGCGTTAGTTGTAAAAGGTGGGGTTGGCGTTGCTAAATCTTTAAACGTCGGTGAAAATCTAGTTATACAAAAAGGCATTACATTAGGTAATAATGATCTCACAGTTGACACAACTGAATCAGAACTTATTATGCCTGATTTAAATAATACTCGTAATATTGGTAGTTCTACAAATAAATGGCGTAAAATGTATGCAACTACATTTATTGGATCATTAGAAGGCTCGGTTAGTGGTAGTGTAACAGGTAAATCAGGAAGTGCTGATAAACTTACAAGTTCTACAACATTTAGATTAACAGGAGATGTTGAAACTGTTGAAAATGTATTTGACGGACAAACAGGCGGAGCCGTAAAAGATTTTAATATATCAATTAAGAATACAATTATTTCCGGAAAACAACAAGTAACTGATAGCTTATCAAATGACGAATTCATTATTGATAGAATTAGCGGGTCTAGTACAGGTTTAAGAAGAATTTCAAGAGGAACACTATTCCAAAATATTGCAGGTCTTACACCTATCGGAAGTATTATGCCATTTGCAGGAAATATTGAACCTACAGCTACAGGTTGGTTTTTTTGTAATGGACAAGAATTAAGTCAAGGCGTATACAATACTTTATACCAACTAATTGGATTTACTTACAAGGCTCAGGGGTTAGTAACAGCAGGAAACTTTGCGCTACCAGATCTTAGAGGTAGATTTCCTTTAGGTGCATTAACTATGGGAGGAACAGAACCTCCAGTAAAAGAGCCTGATCTTGCAAACGTAATAGGAACCCAAGTTTCACCAGTAGTTACAGTTTCAGATCAGTTTAGTATTAACGGTACAACGATAACACTTACAGGAACTGATTTAGCAAGTGTTATTTCAGATATTACATCAGCAGGTATAACTGGCATAACTGCCGCAAATAACGGTAATAATCAACTTCAAATTGTAGGTACAGATGTTAATATTATTTTAGCAGAAGTAAATAATACACCTCTAGCAGATTTAGGATTTGAAGAAGATACAACTTTAAAAATAAAAAGTCCTGATCCTAGAGTAAGAAGCGCAAACAGCACAGTGTTAGGAGCAGTTGATGGAACAGACGATGTTACAATAAATGTTAATAATTTACCAGAACACGAGCATGATTTAAGAGCTGAAAACGGTGTTCAGTTTACAGCAATTAGAGCTGTCAATCCTAGCGCAGGCGATAAACCAGGCGATGCTTCGGTGAGTACAATTCAAACAGGTGTAGATACATTATCACAAACAATTAATAAAAGTGGCGGAATATTATCACCGACAGTAGGCGATGATTTAGATGTAATGAATCCGTACCAAACAGTTAATTATATTATATACACAGGAGTAACATCATGAGTTATAAACTAAACAAAACAGACGGCTCACTCCTAGTAGAATTACAAGATGGAGTAATTGATACTACATCTTCAGATCTAACCCTTGTAGGAAGAAATTACAAAGGCTTTGGCGAATATATTAATGAAAACTTTATTAAATTAACAGAAAGTTTTGCAAGTACTAGTTCTCCTTCAAATGCAATAGCAGGACAGCTTTGGTATGACACTTCAGATCAGCGGTTAAAAATTTATAACGGGACAACATTTAGAATTGCAGGCGGCCCAATTATAAGTTCTTCACAACCTAACATGGTTGCAGGTGATTTATGGATTGATAATGAACAAAATAAACTTTATTTCTATGATGGAACCGATGTTGTTGCTGTAGGACCTAATTATACAGCTACACAAGGAAAAACTTTGTTAGAAGCTGTGACAATGATTGACACATCAGGACAAACTAGAGCAATACTTGCACAATATATACAAGGAAACTTAATTGGTATACATAGTGCAAAAGAATTTACACCAAGAACTGAAGATGTATTATTACCGTATGCAGCTGGAAGAGTAATTAAAGTAGGTTTTAATCCTCTTTATCTATCAGACAATGGAGATAACATTGCTTTCCGTTGGAATGGAATTGCATCTACAGCAGAAAACTTAGTAGATGCTCAAGGCGTATCAGTTGCTAGTACCGACTTTGTTAGAAATAACGAAAGAGACAGTAGTAATGTTATTGTTGACCAAACAATGGATGGTGGACTGTTTGTAAAAGGTGATACTGGAGTTAAAGTTGGATACGGTGATACAGCATACGGGCAATTTAAAACTACAGAAACAGATACTAAAACAGTTATTGATATTTTAAACCAAAATCAACCATTTGCAATTAGAAGAAAAGTTGGTAATGATATGGTTGACGGTTTAACATTTGATACATTGAATGGCCGATTTGGTATTTTTCAAGCTACTCCAACAGTTGCGTTAGATGTAACTGGAGATGCAAGGGTCACAGGTGACTTAACGATTGAAGGAAACATCGCAATCGGCGGTGCAAGCACAATTATTGATTCAGCAGAGTTAAGAGTACAAGATCCACAAATACAATTAGGAATTACTGATGATTCAACAGAATTAGACGATGCAGGAATTGACGGCGGCGGATTTGTTATTAACAGCTTAAATGGTAGTAAAGACTTTATCTGGAAAAACTCAACAGGCAACTTTACATCCAATCAAAATATAGACTTAGAATTAGGAAAGTCTTTTAGAATTTCAAATGCAAATGTACTTACAGCGACAACATTAGGTAGCGGAGTTGTAAATTCTTCTTTACAAAATGTTGGTACACTAACATCTGTAACTGTAAGTGGTAACGCATCAGTTGGAAGTATTAGTTCGCCAGGAGCATTAAGTATTAGCTCTACAGGTGATATAACAATTAATACACAAAAGATTACCGGGGTAGCAACACCAACAGGAAACACTGATGTAACTAATAAATTGTATGTAGATACACAAATTGCATTTGAACCAATGTCGTTGGCGCTAGATATTACAGGATTTACATCACCAAATGCACCCGGCGTAGGCGACGGACCAATAAACGATGTAAAAGCTGTTATAGAATCAGTATATTCTGCTTCAGCAGCAGCAAATGGAAAAGTTGCTAAAATACATTGTACATCATATGCGGCCAGTACAATTTCAGGAATTCAAATTACTGTATCTACTTCGCCAAATGCTACTGGGGTTTTACAAAAATCAACTATTTCGGTTGATTCGGCAGGAACACAAAATGAATCAGTTATACAAGATATAGCATTCATTAATCCAGCTACAGGTACGGTGGCACTAGATCCATCGAGATTTACAATGACATTCACAATAACAGCAGGAGTGTGGACTTGGAATTCCACAATAGCATATCCGTAAGGATCTGATAAATACTTGTAACAAGGAACTGAAACATGGCGTATACAATAAACAAATATGATACTACCCAGCTTACAATAGTACAAGACGGTACTATTGATCAAACAACTGACATTAAGTTAGTTGGTAAGAATTATGCAGGGTACGGTGAGATACAAAACGAAAACTTTGTATTTCTTTTAGAAAACTTTGCAGGAGCAAATCAACCACCAAGGGCTATACAAGGCCAAATTTGGTTTGATACAGCAAATAGTAAATTAAAATTTTATGATGGTGGTAAATGGCGTACAACAGGTGGCGCAGAGATTAGTGCAACAGCACCAGCAGGATTATCAACTGGTGATTTTTGGTGGGATACGACTAACCAACAGTTATATGCATACAACGGCACAGATTTTGTACTTGTAGGTCCACAAGATGCAGGTACAGGCATTACACAAATGCAAAGTAAAACAGTACTTGATACTGGATCAATTAGTAGAAGTGTAATTGCCGCAACAGTTAACGATGATGTACAATTTTTAATAAGCCCAGTAGAGTTTACAATTGACTCAACTGATGCACAAAACGCAATTTCAGGATTTGATGTAGTACGCCAAGGTGTTACACTTAAAAATACGCAAAGTGCTACAGCCGGAGTAACAAGTACAGATCATCAATTCCACGGAACAGCATCTAACGCATTAAAACTTAATGGAATTTCTGCTAGTAATTATGTTACAGCTAATCCTGGTGCGCCAACAGTATTCACAGAAATAACAAACTTCCAAACTGATGCAGGTATTGCAATTGGTGCAGGATTAGATTTAAAATTGTTTGTAGAAAATGATAACGAAGGCGTAATACAAAATACACAAGGTGACGAAATTAAATTTAGAGTAAAAGAATCTGGCGGAGCAAACGTAAATGTTGTAGATATACGCCCAGGAAACATTTTACCTGGTATACAAAGTCTTAGTCCAACTGTTTATAGAAGTATAGACATAGGTTCAACAACAGCACCATTTGATGATGTGTATGCTGGAAATTATTATGGAATTTCAGAAAAAGCAAGTGCTCTTATTGTAAACGGAAATACTAGAGTAGGATCAATAGACTCAAGCGGAACAGGTACTGGTAATACTATAGCTGTAAGAGACGGTTCAGGAAATTTAAATGCTGTACTTTTCCAAGGAACAGCAACAAGTGCAAGATATGCTGACTTAGCAGAAGTTTATGTAACTGACCAAGATTATCCAACAGGAACAGCAATGTGTGTCGGCGGCGAAGCAGAAGCTACAGCATGTAAAGCAAGTTGCATGGCAATCGGAGTTATATCTGCAGAGCCTGCATATTTAATGAATAGTGATTGTGACGGACAAGCAATTGGTCTTAAAGGGCGTGTTCCAGTAAGAGTAAAAGGAACTGTAACAAAAGGACAGCCTGTTTATGCATGGGAAGATGGTGTTTGTACTACTATAGCATCAACAGCATTAGTAGGAATTGCTCTAGAATCAAGCCAGGACGAGTCAGAAAAATTAATCGAGTGCGTCTTAAAAGTATAAATAAGTACGTAGTTTAAAAAAGGATGAAGAATGGCTGTATCAGTAGGCTCAAGTATTAATGAAACACATTATACCACACTAAGAAGCGGTATAAACACAGTAATGGGAACCCCAACAGGAAGTGGTAACAGTTCATCGGGATATAATGTTGGTATTTCAGCACCGTCGGTATCTGTAGGTTCAACAATTACAGCATCACAATGGAACAATTTAAGAGGTGATATTCGCAAAGCAAGCGCACACCAAACTAATAGTGCCGTAGCACTAACAACAGTTGATACAGACACAGGCATTACAGCAGCAATACATAACGAATTTGAAACGGCATTATCTACAGTAACAACAAATAGATTTACAATGGCAACGGCACAAAGTACACTTAGTACAGCAAGAACAAAAAATAAATCAGGTGGATGGAATGGTACACAAATACATGATGTACAGTTAACCTGGGGAAGTTCAAACGCATTCAAAGCATTTTGGAATGCCGGCGGAGTGGTTAGTATTAATTCGTCTTTATCTTATACTGGTTCTGAAGCTAAAACACTAGATTGGAAAAGCCTAGTAAACGATGCTAAAAATGTAAGTATAAACTATACAAGTGCATATGCAGACGGTGGCGGTAACCAAGGTACAATTACCGACACAGGTATGTATGATTTGAACACAAATGGCACTGAGGTAAAAATTTTCCAAGATGGCGGTACTAATCCGTACGCAGAAAACGACTACCAAATTTATATTAGATATATCACTAACGGAATAAGAGTACGTGTATTTTTCAGAGATGATGATGCAGGCGACCAAACAGGAACTGGCGCAGCTGTTGATGAACCCGTCCAAGGCACTCTAACAAGTGCTATTACTGTTAGACGTGCTACAGGCTCAAACGTTGAAGTTACATCACCTAGTGTAGCTACTGGCAGCTCAAATACTTTCTAATTAACTCTTGACAAACACTTAGTTTTAGTATATACTATAACAGTATATACAAGGAGATCCCATGGATGAACGACTGGAAAAAGCTCTAGAATTTTCTAACTTTTTAGAAACACAAAACAACCAAAAACGTATTTTTTTAAAGCAGTATCAAGATAATCTTGTCCATTATACTAATGGGCATAAAATAACTGTTACTATGGATTTAATTAGTTTCTGCCAAAGTTTGCTAGAATTAGATCAAGGAGAAACAGTTTTGTTAGATGACAATAGTATTCCTTTTGATGTCAATAATCTAAAAGAATTTACAAGACAGTTATTAGGTGTCTATACTTTTGCATCTAGAAAATACTTATATGATTATAAAAAAATTAAAGACAACAGATCAGTTGAAGGATTAACTAGTCTATGAAAAAAGGCGTAGTTTTATTTGCTTTTAATAACAATACAATTGATTATGTAAAGCAAGCAATATATTGTGCAAAACGTATAAAAAAATATCTAGGGTTATCAGTACAACTAATAACTGATGACAAAGACCACCTAATTAAAAAATTTCCGTTTTATAAAAAATATATTGATGTAGTTACATATAGCCCTGCTCCTATTCCATCTAACAAAACATTTTATGATGGAATACATGGAAATCACGGCAAGTTAGATTGGAAAAACAGTGCAAGAGATAGTGCATTTGATCTTACAGTATTTGAACAAACATTAGTTCTTGATACTGATTTATTGATTAGTAATGATAAATTACTAACTTGTTTTAACATGTCAGAAGATTTCATGATTGCTAAGAATTATCAATTAGTAAATACTAGTAAATCTTATAAAAGTTTTGATAGAATTAGTGATAATTCTGTACCAATGTATTGGGCGACAATAATTTACTTTACTAAGAGTCATACGTCAAAAACAGTATTTGATTTAGTAAAACATATTAAAGAAAATTATAATTATTATAGATTAGTTTATAATATCATCGAAACAAAATTTAGAAATGATTTTGCTTTTAGTATTGCATTACACACAATGCGAGGGTTTGTAGAAGATAGTAACTGGCCTCTAGATATTCCTACTGATATGTGGGTATCTACTGATAAGGATGTATTAGTAGATGCAAACAATAGTAGTATAAAATTATTAGCACAAAGAGATCATGATTATCTTGCTGTTAAGTTAGATGATGCTACTACTCATATTATGAACAAGTTTAGTTTAGACAAGTTTATTGATAAGGAGTTTGCTAATGAGTAACGGTATTTGTCTTGTTGCACAAAATAACAATACAACAGATTATATTAGACAAGCGTATGCACTAGCGTTAAGTGTTCTTGCTAACAGTCCTAGAACCAATATAAGTTTAATTACTAACGACGAAGTACTTCCTGAGTATCAAAAGGTATTTGATAAAATTATACCTATACCTTGGGGCGATGGTGCTAATAATAAACAATGGAAAATTGAAAATCGTTGGAAAGTTTACCACATAACACCTTATGAAAATACAGTTGTTATGGATGTAGATATGTTGGTGTTAGATAATATTAATAAAGTTTGGCAAGATTTTACAAAATCACCTCCTTTATTATTTACAAAAAATGTTAAGACTTATCGAAACGAACTAATTACTTCTCGATATTATAGGAAAACATTTGATTCAAACGATTTGCCAAATGTATATACAGGACTATATCAATTTTCAAAATCAGAAAGTACACACGGATTTTTTGTATTGCTTGATATAGTAATGAAACATTGGAGAGAATTTTACAAACAATATGCACCTAACGATTTTCAAGCCTGGTGTAGTGTTGATGTTAGTGCAGCAATAGCATTAAAAATATTAGATATGCAAGGATATTGTTTAGATAATAGTACATTAGCGTTTACACATATGAAACCTCATTTACAAAATTTATATAATCCACCATCTAAATGGACAGAACTTCTAACTGTTGATTTTGGAAATAATGATATCATTATTAATGGATACAAACAGTCGGGTGTATTGCATTACGTTGAAAATAGTTTTTTGTCAAATGATATAGTTAAGTGGCTAGAGGAGAAAATATAATGTTTTACTTGCACTATGACGAAGAAGGCAATATAACTTCAGTCTCTAATATTAAAGCAACAGTTGAAAAGTATATCAAAATTGATAAAAAAACTTTTAATGAATTTAATAATGGCGAAAAAGCAATGTTTGATTACAAAGTAATTGAAAATGTTAAAACAAAAGGAAGTTATCACATTGTTCCTATCAATATTGATGAAGAAGAATCTGTACATCATACAAATTTTGTAAATAAAGCAGATATATTAGAATCAGGAATCCAGATTGTACAAGAAAAAGACGGATGGGTCGTAAATAATTTTATAGATGATGTAAATTGTACAGCATTGTCAATAGGCGAAGATTATCTAAAAGAATATTATATTGTAGATAGCACTAACAGATTTATATTATTAGATAAGTTTAGTATTAATTTAAAAGAATTTGCAACACAAAAAGAAATAAAAATTAGTAATTGCTCGTCGCATAAAACAGTATCGGTTTTAACTAATAGTAGTCATATACCGCACGTACATACAATAGGATATAAACATGAAAGTAATTGATCAAGATATAATATTTTTAAGTTATGATGAACCTAACGCTGAAGAAAATTATGCAGACTTACTAGCCAAAGTCCCATGGGCCAAACGTGTACATGGAGTAGAAGGTTCAGATGCTGCACACAAAGCATGTGCTGATCTAAGCGAAACTGAAAATTTTATTACTATTGATGGTGATACAATTATTGATCCTAAGTTTTTAGAAGTAGATCTTGATTTGAATAAACTAAATGCAACAAAAGATTATCAATTTAGCTGGGCTGGTAAGATAGATGTAAATGGACTAATGTACGGTAACGGTAGTATAAAAATGTGGACAAGAAATTTTGTAAAAAATATGAAAACACATGAAAATACAGACGGCTCTGATGACACAAGTATAGAATTTTGTTATTTTGATAATTATCTTCAACTAAATGAAAATTTTTCGACTAGTATTATTAGTTCAACTCCTCAACAGGCTTGGAGAGCAGGATTCCGCGAAGGTGTAAAAATGTCGCTAAACAGAGGATCGGTAATAAAAGATTTAGAAAAGTTATGGTGGCAAAATTATAACAGACTGTTAGTTTGGACTATGGTTGGTGCAGATATAAAAAACGGATTATGGACTATATACGGCGCTAGAGAAGGTGTTTTTAAAACAATGTGTACAGATTGGGATCACATACAGGTAAGAGACTTCACATATTTAAATAACCTGTGGAATGAAAAACAAAAAACACAAATAACAGGTGATGACTTATTAGAAGCTATAGAAGTTCTAGGAGCTTCGTTAGTAAACGAACTTAAATTACCAATAGGACAAATGCCTTTAGATGAGCAACAGAGTAAATTTTTTAAGAAAGTTTACACTCAGCCTGCAAGAAATATAAAATTATAAAATGAAAACATCTGATGATCTATATCATTTCCGAGATAATGTTTTAAATGAAGTAAGTCCGAGTTTTTGTACAGCAAAATGGAAGCAGGTAACTTTACATTTACATAGTGGACAAACACACAGTTGTCATCATCCCGTTCCGCATAAAATTCCTTTAGACGAAATTGCTGATAATCCAAGTGCATTACATAATACTAAATTTAAAAAACTTCAGCGTAAAGAAATGTTAGAAGGAAAACGTCCTAGTGAATGTGACTATTGCTGGCGAGTAGAAGATTGTAACCCTGAAGCTCTTAGCGATAGAGTATATAAATCTGCAGAACCATGGGCCAGAAATTTTATTGATGAAATTATATCTAAGCCTTGGGATGACGATGTTGATCCTAGTTACTTAGAAGTTAGTTTTAGTCATGTGTGTAATTTAAAATGTAGTTATTGTAGTCCTCAGGTTAGTAGTAAATGGGTAGAAGAAATACAACAGCACGGTGCATATAAAACTAGTAGTAACTTTAATGATTTAGATTGGATTAAAAAGCAAGGAACTATGCCTATACCAAATAGAGAACATAATCCTTATGTTGAAGCTTTTTGGAAATGGTGGCCTAGTGTATCGTCTAAATTACACACGTTTAGAATTACTGGCGGCGAACCATTATTATCAAAAGATACTTTTAAAATTCTTGATTATTTAATAGAAAATCCCTTACCAAATTTAGAATTTTCTATCAATAGTAATATGTGCTTACCTGATGCTGTAATAGATAAATTTATTGAAAAAATTAAAATAATCTGTAATGAAGGCAAAGTTAAAAATTTTAAAATATTTACAAGTGCTGAAGCACATGGTACACAAGCTGAATATATTAGATACGGACTTAATTATAATAAATGGATTGCAACTATTAGACGTATATTAACTGAGGTGCCTAACTGTACTTTTACTTGTATGAGTACCTACAATTTATTAAGCATGTTTTCTTTTGATAAATTTTTACAGGATATACTATCTATTAAAACTGAATTTGGAGGACTAGGAAAGCCAACACCGATTATACTAGATGTTCCTTATTTAAGATGGCCCGATCATCAAACTATAAAAATTGCCCCAAAAGAATGGACAAAAAACATTGCTAAACAGTTAGAATTCATTCGTAGTAATTTAGAAAACGTAAATGTAAAAAACGGATTTCATAAATGGGAAGGTGACAAGTTTAGTAGATTACTAGAAGTGTTTGATAACGAAAACTTAACACAACAACAACTTGATATATTTAGAAAAGATTTTGCTATATTTGTTGATGAGCATGATCGTAGACGTTCTACAAATTTTTTAAAAACTTTTCCTGAAATGGAACAATTCTACCAAGATTGTAAACTAATTACGTAACTAGATATTCTTTATTCTTGTTAAATTGTTTTCTTAAGGTCTTGTAATTGTGTTCTAGTACACTATGCATTTCTTGTAACATTATTTTTAGATTGTCGATTGGTATATTATTAATATCATTTATAATTTTATATATCATTTCTAATCTTTTATTGTGGTTAGTTTCATTATCATAACTTTCGTCCCACCATTTATTAAATGTTTGAAATCCTAAACTTTGTAAATGTGAAATTGTACCCACTGGACCTACCATAATAAACGGTCTATGTGCTACAATAGGTTTGATTGTTTTTTCTGTTAGATTTATCATATTAGATGCATATCTAGTTTCAGTTACAACATCAACAAATGCTTTTGAAACACCCTGAATAGTATTTCTTTGCTTATTACTTTCTATATCTACTACATCACTATTTTCAGCGTCCCATAAGATTGGAGTATTTTCTAATTCGTAATGACTTGTTAATATTTTCTCTACAGTTTGCGGACTAAAGTTTGCAAGAGGCAATGTTTTATTATTAAGTAATTGTTTAGTAGTACATAAGTTGTTTAAACTTAACACAGTATCAAAGTCTTTTATTAACAAACCTATTATATAACGATGGTATTCAAAACGAAGGTTAAAACAAGATATTTTTTTGTCAAAGATGTATCTATTATTATCGTTTACAAAATCATCTTTGGTATACATATTTGATGCAATGCTTGTAAAATAATAGTCAAAGTAATCAATTTTTAAGTTATAGTTTTTTGCTATAATAAATGAATCTTTTTCACAGTGATAAATTTTATATTTACATTTTGTTTTAGATAAAATTCTTGAAATAATATCTAATTCGTAGCTATGTACTTCATTGGGAATAGTTTCTATAGGATAGGTTTCCAACATATTAAAATAAGTTGTATTCGAATATAACCTAAGCACATCTTCTATAAAGAAATATATTTTTTCAATAGAATTTTTTCTTATAAATTTAATAATATCTTTTTCGTTTGTTTGTGTACATCCTGCAAATAGAATTATAACAATCTCTTGCTTAGTAGGTTTGATAACTTTTTTAAGTTTGTTTAATAAACTATCTTCCCATTGCGGCCTAATAGATTTAAGTTTAGTTCTTTGGTTTCTATTACCACTTGTAAAGTAAATATTTTTATTGTGATAAATTTTTAAATAGGCCATTAATTAACACCAGTAATTTGTAAAGTATATCTATCTTCAATTCCAATATTTGCAGCAAAGTGCGGTACGCTATGTGTCCACATACAATAATCACCAGCTTTCCAATTAGATACTGGAAATCCGTCTACTTCAAAATAATGTCCAGATTTCCAATTTTCTAAAAACACAATCGCTCTTACTACATCTTTAATATTCTTCTTGAATATTTTAGTATATGTTGAGTAGTGATCAACATGAGTAGGAATAATATTATTTGTTTTCATTTTATAAAATGAGTACCCACAATCTTTCATATTTAGATCTTTGCTTATTTGTTTGGTCCATTCTGGTATATAGTTTTTTCCGCTATATAATTCTCCGCCGAATGTCATGCCGTTGTATACACCAGTTTCCCATTTATCTTCTTCTTGCAAATTCAATGGTTCTCTAGTATATTTAAATGACTTAATTTCTTTAATATCTATATTTAAATTTATATGTCCTAATTTATACATATCTATCCCCTATGTAAATCTAGTGTAGTACAATGATGTCCACCACCAAGTGTTCTTGAATGTGCAAATGGTACAGTGTAACTTAGTACGCCATTTGCTCGTAGTGCTTGTTCTAGTTTAGGACAGTTATCAATAACAGCTAGTTTAGGATTAATCATAAAGAAGTTTAACAAAATATAATTACTTGCAAATGCTTCTCCTGTAAAACTTTTTTGCGTTAGATCTTCGTCGCCTAACCAAATAACTTCCCAGTCTTTAAAACAGAGAGGTAATGATTTCTTTGTAACACGATCTTTATTAACTACAACAAGCCCGTCTCCAACAGGACTAAAGGTGCTATCAATATGTACGCCTCCGTAAGTTTGTGTTACTTCTACAGTATGATTAGGAAACTGTTGTTGTAGCCAATCTGCTCCTTGTCTAGTACCACTAACACTTTCTAAGTATAATAACGTATTGCCTAATCTGCTAATGTTAGCTGCATCAAACTTAATAATGTTGTTACGTGGTGTGTGTATAACATTCTTTGCATCTTTTAGAACAAAGTCTATATAATTACGCTCTTGTTCTCTACATTCGTATTGCATATTGCAATCAACAACTGTGTCGCCGATGATTAATAATCTATCTCTTGGACAATAATTGTACATTCCATTATTAACTTGAAAGTTATGTACTTTTGGTCTATGTACTATTACACCTTCACTTTCAAGGGTACTAACAAACCTATTTAAATCTAATGTTGCTTCTGCAATAACATGATTTGGGTATGGACCAGGTTCTTCAAAATGACAGCCTGTTGGTCTATTTGCATAAATTGCATCACCAACAATTACTTCCTTTAAACAGTCCCATTCATTTACAGTATTAATCAAAAATATATTCTCCTAGGTATGATGCCCATAATTCGTGTCCCTTAGCATTAGGATGTCCGCAATCTAAAAAGTATTCACCCGGCCTAATATCTTCTCTTTCTACTATAGCCCTAGCCCAGTTTTTTGGAAAGTATCTTTTTGCAAATCTAGTTGTATTTTTTAAATTAATATCTGATAAGTAATCAAATTCAAAAAACGGAATATTGTATTTAAAGTTACAACCTTGTGCTTCTGCAAGTAAATTAAGATAGGATTTTTTTGTAAACGTGTCGTAATATAAATGTTGAAAGTCACCAAAGACACTAAATTCGATAAATTTAATATTTTTGCATTTGTTTTTTAATTTATTGCGGCAATCGTTAAAATCATCTTCTATGTGAGAAATTGATTTATTTTTAAAAAACTTGTCTCTAACTTTTACATCTTTACTATAGGAAAAATCAATCATTTCTTCGTTCACTACATAACGTGTTACACCTGACCATCCGGCTATTACTAAATTGTAGTTTTGTTGTTTTAATTCGTCTATTGCTCTATCTGCAATAGCCATATTACCTACGCCAGGCTTGCCTACATTTTTTACTTTAACACCGTACTTTTTTTGTAAAATTGCAGGCCATGCTTGGTCTTTGTTAACTCCGTGACCGTACGTCCAACTGTCACCGACACATAAAATTTTCATTTTATTTTTAACTCCCTACAGTCCGGATAGCTAACTTGTTTTATATCAAAATTGTTTTTTAGTTTGTAAGAAGCAAGAGCCTTACTTCCTCTAACACATTCTTCAGGATTCATTTTATAATGAAATCCTAATTCAAATTCTTTTTGATTTATCCAAGGTGATATCGATAAGTCTCTACCGTCATAACGCATTGCTAATAATTTTTTATAACTTTCGAAACAATCTAAAAATATTGCACCTCCTCGACCAATGTCAACAGGTTTGCTGTAGCCAAAGCTAACACACTGTAGTTGTCCTTTACGATACATGTTTGGCTGTAGGCATCTAGCACTATCCCATATTCTAGTATTATGAAATTTGTATTCGCCACTCCATGATTCTTCTATTAGTTCGTAGTCTATGTTTAACTTTTTCATTGTCATTGGGACACTAAGGTAAGTGTACGCACTAAATTTACATTTTGTAATAGTGTCTAATCTCAAACATAATTCAATGGCATGTGTACAGCAATCTGTAGTAACAACATACGGTGAATTAGTAAATTCACTTAGCTCTTTTTCAAAATTTGCGATTTTTTCAAACATTAGTGTTCCTATTATAGTAGCATATAAATATATTTATGACAGTCAGTAAATGGAAAAATATATATGAAAATCAGTTTTATTGGATTAGGTAAATTAGGAATGCCGTGTGCAGAAGTTATTGCACAAAAAGGACACAGTGTAACTGGTTATGATATT
>Ga0181379_1000160_pt1 | contig 34012 bp, 28 predicted proteins | sample 2SPOviralmetaG_FD_130115 | JGI IMG/M metagenome (GOLD analysis project Ga0181379, IMG submission 130115) | Marine viral communities from the oligotrophic San Pedro Time Series (SPOT) site, San Pedro Channel, CA, USA - 2 SPOT_SRF_2009-07-10 | ecosystem: Environmental > Aquatic > Marine > Strait... | reverse complement strand
GCCGAACTTATACAAAAAAATTACGAAAAGCATCTTAAAATTATAGATACTTACATTACCGAACGTAAAGACTCGGTTAAATCTATGATTGAACATATGGAGGATACCTATATTATGGCTCCTGCTAGTGGTAAAACATGGTATCATAATGCTTTTCCCGGAGGATACGTTGATCACGTTAATAGAGTTGTGGAATATGCGGTAAAACAAATGAGGTTGTATAAGGAAATGGGTGGAGAGGTAGACTTCACCGAAGAAGAACTTGTTTTTGCCGCATTATTTCACGATTTAGGTAAGATGGGTAATGGGGAAGCACCTAACTATTTACCTCAAACTGATAAATGGCGTCAAGATAAGCTCAATGAAATGTATACTAACAATCCAGAGTTAGACTTTATGCTTATTCAGGATCGTTCTCTATACCTACTCCAGAAGTTCGGCATTAAAGTTAATCAGAAAGAGTATTTAGCTATTAGATGCCATGATGGAGTGTTCGATAAAGCTAATGAAGCGTATTTCTTCAGTCATCAACCTACTTCACGTCAGAAAACTAGCATAATTTCTATTTTACACTCAGCAGATTTTCTAGCTTCTAAGGTAGAGTACGATATTTGGAAAAGAAACGGCGGTACAACCGATGCTAAAACGAAAAAATCACAATCTTCAACAGGAAAAAGAGTAAATTCCTCTTCAGGATTACAAAATATGTTAAAAAATCTATAAAATGCTGGTACTATCCATTATTCTAGGTATATTACTTATAGTATCTATAGTTGCTTTACGTAACCTATTGGTAAAAGTAGAAAAATATGAAGATGTTGTACAAGATCAAGTACAATACCTACAGAGTATTTCAAAAACTATTTCAGAATCACAAAAACACTTGCAGAATCTAGATGAACGAGGGGTCTTTCAATCAGATGATGAGGTTGGGTTATTTTTTGAATCAATGAAAACTGTTCAAGAAGAGCTAGACCGATACATGCTCCCGGAAAACTATGGCAAGAAAGAAAGCTAGTAGTAATTACTTTACAAAAGAGACAGAAGACTATATAGTAAAGTTTAATAACTCAGAAGACACCGAATATAGAAATAATATATTCACCGAACATATATACTTACCTTTTTATAAGTTAGCAGAGAATATAATACATACTTTTAAGTTTTATTATACAGATGTTGAAAAAATAGAAGACTTAAAACATGAAGTTGTTACTATGTTAATGTCTGAAAAGATAGATAAGTTTGATCCTACTAATGGAGCAAAAGCTTATTCCTATTTCGGCACTATAGTTAAACGTTGGCTTATTAATTATAACAATAAAAACTATAAAAAGCTTAAACAAATAGGATCTTTTGATGATGTTGAAGATTCTTACGAGGTAGACACAGATGTACGCTCTAAAAACGCTATCTCTTTAGCGACTTTCTTAGATTCTTGGATAGAAGAAGCGTATTCTAACCTAGAAGAGTTATTTCCTAAAGAATCTGATCAAGAAATCGCAGATGCTGTGTTAACCGTCTTTAAAACTCGGTATGATCTTGAAATTTTTAAGAAAAAAGCACTGTATATCTATATTAGAGAGATGACAGAGTGTGAAACTCCTCACTTAACTCGTGTTATATCGGTTCTAAAAGAGGATTTTTATATAAATCACAGGATTTTGAGTGAGCAAGGGCTAATTTACAATAAGCCATTGTAGTCTATTTATAATAAAAAAGACTATGAGTTTAGATAAAACTATATTCAGAGAGAAGACCTTATCTGATATTTTCGGTGAAATCTACGATAACTCTACGGAAACCCGTGCTCAAGTAAGAGGTTTGATAGGAGAACTTAAGCCTTTAATAGAAAATATTGGGGATGCTACATTAATTGTACCTATGATCAAAGAGTATATGGAGATAGGTGTTAAAAATGACGAGCATCTTATAAAATTAGCAACCGTTGTACAGAGAATTGAAGCAATTCAAGCCAAAGGCGGTGACGGAGAGATGTTTGACTTCTCAGAATTACAAGATTTACTTGAAGAATCGGAAGAAACAGCTCAAAACGTAGACGATATACATAAAGACGAAGATTCGGACAAAGAATTATAATGAACTACTCTTATAATCTCTACTCTAACGTACCTTTAGCAACTGACCCTGCTAAAAAATCATCTTCTGGTGGGAATAATATGATTCCTGTCCGGGTAGTTGATGTTATCCTTGATGACACCCATGAAGAATGGGACAAATTAGGAAGATCTGAAGCTGTAGGTGCAATAAAGTATAGATTACTTAAAAAAGACATAGAAGAATCAGATTCTACTGTCTTACCTGTTGCTTATCCTATATCTAGCGACCTAAGAAAGTTTCCTCTTAAGAACGAAATAGTACTTTTAACGTCCGCACCTGGTTACGGTTTAGATACCTCTAACTTAAACGTTAAGACTTATTACAATACTATAGTTAATTTATGGAATCACCCAAATCATGCTGCATTTCCAGATGATATAGATAAAGAATTAGATCTAGGTAAGGATATAGATGAGTTAACTAATGTAAACCCTATGCAACCTTTCCCTGGCGATATTATACTAGACGGCAGACAAGGTCAATCACTTAGATTAACTGGATTTCCTTCTCCTAAAAACGAATTTGTAGATAGAACAAATATAGGAAAGCCTCTTACTATACTAAGTAACGGTCAAAAACAAGCTGATAACCCTTATGACCCTATTATAGAGGATATAAACGAAGATGCTTCATCTATATATTTAACATCAGATCATTTAGTACCTTTAAACCAAGTAAGAAATAAAGTAGAGTCTTATGGAGTTAGAATAAAACCACCTCTTGCCAATGAATATAAAGGTTCACAAGTAGTTATAAATGGAGGTAGGTTATATTTTAATGCTAAAGAAGAAGGTATATTTTTTAACTCTAATGAATACTTAGAACTTCAGAGTAATTATATAAACTTAGACGGAGTAAAAGAAGTATCGATAGATGCTGAACTTATATTTTTAGGAGAGAAAGTTGCAAAAGCTCCTCAAAGTACTAAAGAGCCTGTCCTGAAAGGAACAGCTACTATAAATTATATGAAAGAGCTGATAGATATAATGTCTGGAATAGCTCAATCAATGTCTATAGCAGCTAATGGTGGAGGACCGGTAGGAAGCTTAAACACAGAAGGTTCAGCAGCACTTGCTACTTTAAAAATTTTAAAAGGAAAAACAGGTCCCTTACAGTCTAAAAAAGTATTTACTGAATAATGCGCTACAGAATAAAACCATCTAATTTAGCGGGAGTAGTAGGAGCTCAAGTAGGTAAAATAAAAGCTGATGCTAGAGGTAGAATTTTGGATGAGGTTAGTTCTATCACTACTCAATTTTCAAATCAATGCCCTTCTCCTAACGAATTAGTAAGAATAGTAAATACGCTAAATCTTATATCAAGGAATACAGCTAATCTAAGAGGAAGAATTAAACCATTTGAAAGAATGGTAAGCAGACTTGAAACTACATTAACAGTAGCTATCAATGTCATTTCAGTATTAAAAGTTGTTCCTATATTAACAACAGTAGGAGGCCCAGGCCCGGTAGGTGTTATCTTTTCTCTTCCTATAGCTATAACAAATAAATACGCAGATCTTTTAAGATTAGCTAGTGAATTGGCTGCTTCCATTGAAGACGATATAGCAGCTTGTAAAGCAATACTAGGGAGTGTTGATTCAGATTTAGTAAATTTAAAATCTAGATTAGATTCTTTAAGCCCTTCAATAGAAGAATGTTCTAAAAACGGAGGCTTTACAGAAGAACAACTTAAACTTATTAAAGAAGCAACTGAAGGTGCAAATAAAGAAGGAACAGTTGGTACTAACACAGACGTATCTTTTAGAAGTGCTAACGGAAAAGATTATACCTTGTCTGTACAAACCGATCCAAACTCTCCTTCTATAGCACCTAGAAGGTTTGCAGTAGCAAAAGATCAGATAGGGGTAATAGTGTTAAGAGGTCCTTCCTCGTTTGCTTCTTCTACTGATGTATTAATAAAAGAATTAAAATTTAGAATAGATAATCAACTTCCATAACATAACTATTTATATATATGAAACTCGATCAATTAAGAAAAATCATACGAGAAGAGGTTAAAGCAGCTGTTAAGGAGGAGTTACAGGATATGCTTACAGAAGCAGTTCGTGTTGCCAGTCAGCCAGATGCTAAACCAAATGTTCAAAAATTTGAATCACCAACTAAGATTCAAGAAGTACAGACAGCTAAATCATCCGATCCGATCCAGGAGATGATTAATCAAACTAAAGCTTCTATGAATAACGATGAATACCGGAATGTAGTATCAGGTACTTCTGACATGGTTCAAAAACCAAACTTTGCCGAAATGATGGCATCTAATATGGGAATGGTAGATTCAGGTCGACCAGCTCCAGGTTTAGATATATCACAGTTTGATTTTGTTAAGAAAGCAGGAGCTGTTTATAAAGCTTCTGTTGAAAAAGATAAAGAAAAATACGGAGTAGCATAAGATGGCATTCGAAGTAAAAAAAATAGATCCGTTAGATCTCCAACCACGTAAAGGTGTTGGAGTATCTCTACCTTTTACAGGTCCAGGTGTATTTAATACTACTTACGAAACAAAAGATGCTATAAAAACTAATATGATAAATTTCTTTTTAACCGGTGCCGGAGAAAGATTTTTAAATCCAACCTTTGGGAGTGGTTTAAGAAATTTACTTTTTGATCAACTAACTCAAGATAAGATAGATCAAATAAAAAGCGTAATACAGGAAGGCTTGAGCGTATACTTTCCTAGAGTTGTAACTACTGATATGCAATTAAATGCACAACCAGATACCAATACGGTATATTTTACTATGGCGTATACAATATCTGAAACTAATATAGAAGATTCGTTAGTAATAAATTTTGAACAGTAATGGCTCAAGAAAGAGATATAAAATACATTAACCGGGAGTTTACAGACTTTAAGGATCAGCTTGTTCAGTATGCTAAGAATTACTTTCCTGATACTTATAATGATTTCTCTCCAACCTCTCCTGGTACTATGTTTATCGAAATGGCAGCATATGTTGGAGATGTATTGTCGTTTTATCAAGACACTCAGTTACAGGAAACTTATTTACAGTATGCTAAAGAACCTGACAATCTTTATAACCTTGCTTATATGCTTGGATATAAACCTAAAGTATCTACTATATCTGAAGTAGAGTTAAGTGTAAGCCACAGAGTAGGTAAAACAGCAAACTATAATCCAGATTATTCTCAAGCACTAACTATAGACTCAAATGCAGTTATAGGAGCTTCAGTAAATGGAGATATCAATTTTATCATTGATAGAAAGATTGATTTCGGAGTTTCTTCTTCGTACGATCCTACAGAAGTGAGAATTGCTAGTCTCGACGGTGATGGAAATCCTGCTGAATATACTTTAACTAAAAAAGTAAAGGCTACCTCTGGGACAGTAAAAACCGTAACAGAAACAATAGGAGCAGCTGAGCAATTTTTAACTATTACTGTAGATGATGAGAAGATTATCCGTGTATTAGATATTACAGACGGTGATGGAAAAGTATATAGCGAAGTGCCATTTTTAGGTCAAGACACTATATTTGAAGAAGTAGCAAATGAAGGAACAGATTCAACAACAGTACCTTATGTTTTAACAGCTACAAGAGTACCAAGAAGATTTGTAACTAGATTTAATTCTTCTGGACAGTTATTAGTACAATTCGGCTCAGGTATAACCGGTCAATTAGATACAGACTTTTTACCTAACCCTTTGAATGTAGGAATAGGTTCAACTGACAAAGTATCAACTATAGATAAAAATTACGACCCGAATAATTTCTTATACTCCTCAGCTTATGGAGTTGCACCTTCAGACACTACTTTAACTATTAGATACTTAGTAGGGGGTGGTGTAGAGTCTAACGTACCTGCTAATACCGTTGTTAACCAAAAGACAGTAGTAACACAAGCAGATGCAGATGCTACTGTAGTGTCTTCTTTATCTTTTACAAACTTGCAACCGGCAACCGGAGGAAGAGACGGAGATACAGTAGAAGAATTAAGAGAAAATTCTAGAAGGGCTTTTGCCGAACAAGGTCGAGCTGTCACTTTACAGGATTACTCTTTTAGAGCTTTAACTTTACCTTCTCAATTTGGTTCGATAGCTAAAGCATATGTTACTCAAGACCAGTTAGTAAGTCGAAACTCAACTGCTAATAATATTATAGACTCCAATCCTTTAGCTTTATCTATGTATGTACTAGCTTTTGACGGAAACAAAAAAGTAGTAAATGCGACTGATAATTTAAAAGAAAATCTTAAAACTTATATCTCACAGTATAAAATGATCACAGATGCTATTTCAATCAAAGATGCATTTGTGGTAAATGTAGGTATCAATTTTGATATAATGATAAGACCTAACTATAACGGTAGAGATGTACTTTTAAACTGTACTAACGAATTAAAAGACTTCTTTGATATATCTAAATGGTCTATCAATCAACCTATTAACCTTTCTTTAATTTATACTCTTCTTGATAGAGTAAAAGGAGTTCAAACGGTAGAAAATATCGAAGTTGTTAATAAACAAGGCGGTATATATTCAAAATACGCCTATGACGTAAAAGGAGCTACAAAACGTAATGTAGTATATCCTTCATACGATCCGATGATATTTGAAGTAAAATACCCCAATAGCGATATAAAAGGTAGAATAACAACATTGTAATGGCAGTATATAGAATTTTTCCTGAAAAAGATACATTTATCTTCACCGAAACTCCTCTAGGAAACGCAGGTAAAGACGAAATATTAGAGCTTGGAGGGTATCCAAACACATCTGATACCGGTCAAACAAGCCGTATACTACTTCAATTCTCAGATACTGACATTGATAGTGTAGTAAATAATGAAATAGGTAATACAAACTTTAGCTCTAGTATACATTTATATCTAGCAGAAGCATCAGAACTTCCAGTAGATTACACAGTTTACGGTTACCCTATCTATATCAACGGTAACGATTGGGATAACGGTACAGGCAAATTTGGAGATCTACCAACTAATAAAACTGGCGTAAGCTGGACAAATATATCAGCTAATGAAACTAATGCTTGGCCGACAGGACCATTTGTTACCGGAGTAACAGCATCTTTTGGAGCAACTACTGGTGGAGGTAACTGGTATACATCTTCAAATGGAGAAAATGTTGAAGCATCTCAAAATCACGGTCTAAACTCAACTCACGATCTTACATTAAACGTAACATCAGCAGTAAAGCAGATTTATACCGGTTCTTTAACTAATAGAGGATTTATACTTAAACTGCAGGATAGTTTAGAAGGATATACTTCAGCTTCTATAAGATTAAAATATTTTGGAGGAGATACAAATACTATTTACCCTCCTTACCTAGAGTTTAAATGGAATGATAGTACATATAATACCGGTAGTTTATCTTTACTTTCTACCGACCAAGCAACTATTGATATAAAAAATAATGTCGGTAAGTATGCTGATACTGGTAAAAAGAGATTTAGAGTAATATCTAGACCTAAATATCCAACCCGTGCTTTCCAAACATCTTCTGTGTACACAACAGACTATGCTTTACCTTCCGGTTCATATTGGGGGTTGAGAGATGAAAACACAGAAGAAATGATAGTTGACTTCGATACAGAGTTTACTAAAATTTCATGTGACAGTAATGGACCTTTCTTTGATGTATATATGGGAGGGTTGCAGCCGGAAAGATATTATCGTATCTTAATTAAAACCGAATTAGACGGTAGCACAGTTATCATCGATAATAAAAACATATTTAAGGTAGTACGTAATGGCTAGAAATCTTAAAGTTAGCAAAACTGTATTTGATCAAACTCAATTCGATCAGGTAGTTGATAGAGAGTTTAAAACTTTCACTAAACCTGTACCTGCTGTTGATACCGATACTGTTGAAGAACTTTTTAGATTATATGATAAACTCTATTATATAATACCTTTAGAAGGGCCTGAAAACTCTCATACATTTCTAATAGAAGAGAGTTCTAAACTAGTAGATTATGAAAAATCTACCGAAGAAATTCAACCTCTTTTAGATGAAATTACACAACTTAGATTACAGCTTGTAGAAGCAAATTCAACCATAAACGATTTAGAATCAGAATTAGCTCAAAATGGCGGATAATAAATATAAAGTTATACCTACTGCTGCAACAGAACTTGCACAGTATGAAAAATATTCAGCAGAAGATACTAATCTTATAGAATCTTTTGGTGTTAATTCTGCATTTGATTCTCAAAAGCATGTATCTGAATTACATATATATACAGTAGGTAATACCCTTTTAAGATCTATTTCAAGCTATACTAACTATAAGATTGAGTTAGGTTCTGGAGGCAGTAAAGAAGGTTCTTCTACCATTTCAGTTGATCCAGAAAAAGATGCTATAGCTTACGGTTATAGGAATGGAGGGGTAAAGCTTTTATATATATTCTTCAATAATTTATTCTCTGAAGCAAAGCTTGGACCTAAACTTTACATCAAAGAGATATCAAATGATAGAACAGAGCTTAAGCTTAGCTCTACCGGTATCTTAAATGAAGACCTTAAAAAGTACGCTTTAGCTATCAAAGATAGGATAGAAGATACTTCTTTCTTTTCAGAGTTTAGATTAAATTTAGGTAACAACGAATTATTTATCGGTATTAATATAGATTATAGCGATGAAGAAGAAGTAGTAACGGTAAAATTATATGAACCTCTTCCTATCTCGGTAGGTTTAAAAGCTACTTTAGATGTATGTGAATTCGTTTCTGATCCTATAGCATATGAAATAGAAGCTGAATTTACTCCTGACGCACCTACTGTTCCAAGATTAAGAGAAGCTAACTTTAATATAGATTTAGAAGATAATACTTCTACTCCTTCACAGTATTTTAACTATGATGAGCTATTTAGCTACTCAGTAGATAATTCAAACTATCAAGTATATTCTCTATTTAACGAAAAAGGAGCAGAGTTATCTATAGATCATACAAACTACGAAGACTTTATTCACTTTTCATCTGCTGAAGAAAGGTTAATTAACTTTAAGTATAAATTAGATCTTTTAAATAACTACTCTTCTAGTATTCAGAATATTAATAGCGAACTTGGTAGTAGCGGGGTTACAAGCGATAAACAGTACTATGAAAATTTAATTGAAGGTATAGTTAATAACTTCGATCATTACGAAAGATTTTTATACTTTGAAAGCGGTTCTAACTCTTGGCCGAAAGCTAACGGCAAAAAGCCTTATGTAAATTTAGAATCTTCAAATTCTGAAGCTATTACTTGGTTTACTAGCCAAAGAACTGCTGCAAATAATTATGATGTTTCTAACTTTAATGCTTTAACAAATACTATACCGGCTTTCATCAGAGAAGATGATAATAACGCTCAGTATACATTATTTGTTCAGATGATCGCACAGCACTTTGATAATCTATGGATTTATTCAAAAGCTGTATCAGATAAGTATAATGCAGACAACAGACTAAATGTTGGTGTATCTAGAGATTTAGTAGAAGAAGCTATTAAGAGTTTAGGTGTTAAATTATACAATTCTTCAAATTCATTAGAAGATTTATTTAAATACTTTGTAGGAGAATTTACTCAAGATACCGGAGAGGGTATTAACGAAAATGTTCAGGCAGGTAATATAGTAACTCGCACAAAAGAGGTTATAGGTACTAAAGAAATACAAGTACCAGTTGAAGTAACAGAAGGAGAATATACAGGATTAGCAATAAAGTTAAGACCTTCTTATACAAGGGTAACAATAGAAGATTACCCAATATTTTTTCGAGGGTTTTTAAAGGATCCTGATAAAAGACACCCCTTCGAGAACCCTGATGTTGACAGAGAGAATATCACCCCAGCTCAATTTAGAAGATTTTTTGAACCTTCTTATCCCTTTTCTGTACAAGAGATTTCCGATTTAATGGAAGGTTATCCAAAAATAGTTTTTACGAACGGTTTAACCCCTGAAAGCAAAGAACTGCTAAGCAACCCAGAGAATTTACAAAGATTTGAAACTTTAGGTATTTTCTATGCTACTTTTACTTTTTCTAATGATAGAACTGACCCAGTAACAGGAGAAGTCGTACCAGCAGGAACCTACGGGCCTTATAAATTTAAAAAAGGTCAAACTTCATTTACAGGCAACAGAACCTACGATAAAAGCCAAATGGGGAGATACCCTGGTCTAATTGCATTTAAAGATAATCGTATTAATACTTTTTTAAATAATCCATCCTTCGAGTTTTCTGCTAGAGATTTTGATGGAAACTGGTTGGGAATTCTTTTCCGAGCAGGGACAACTCGTGATTATACAGATACTAACCCATCCATAACATCTGGACTGTTCAGAGCTGATGATTTAGAAGTAGAGGTAGTAATTAGTGACACACCAGATGTTGTTACTACTTCTACCAAATTCGAAACTCAAGAAGTACAAACTACTAAAACTGTTACTGAAAAAGTAGTAGATCCTTTCGATACTCTACCAAAAGACTTATATCAAAAAAGTGTATATAAAAGAATTTACCATAATTTACCTTTCCTACTTAAAACAAAAGGTACTCAAAGAGGGTTAAGAGCGTTAATAAACTGTTTCGGTATTCCTTACAATATAATGAAGATAAGGACAAGCGGTGGTAGATTAAATTCTGAAAGACCGTTTTTCGGAACCGAACTTCAATCTTCTTTAGAAACTAGTAATGTAAGAACTGATAACAACGATACTATTATTTCCGGTAGTACCCTATCTCAGTTTACAACTATTACTAAACCGGAAGATACTTACAATCAAGATTTGCATAATATTGAAGTAGGATTTTCACCTTCTGACAACTTAAATGCTTTAATAGTAAATACTTTAGGTAGTACATTTAATGTAGACGATTATATCGGTGACCCTAGAGATCTTACAGCAGATAGTTATAATGGTTTGCTTGCTCAAGTTAAAACAGCTCTAGCTGATATTACAGAAAAATATGACGTCAAAGACTTTGTACGGTTAATAAAATTCTTTGATAACGTTGTATTTAAAATGATAAAAGATTTTGTACCTGCAAGATCAACCGTAGATACCGGAGTTATAATTAAACCACATATCTTAGATAAATCTAAAGCTAAATCAGTAGCTGTATCTGTAACACAGCCGGAGTATAGCGGTTCAATAAGTATAGGAGAATATTCAGGCTCCCACGGAGGAATTTATCAAGGAGTAGCTACAGGTAGTATATCCTCAGCAGGTACGCCATCTCCGCTACCCTACCCATTAAAAAACTCAGGAGAATACTCTACCAGTTATAGCGAACTGATACAAACTCCTGATGGTGAAAGATTAAAAGATTTCTTCGGCTTAAAGACTAAAAATGCAGAACAAGCAAGATTTGACGGTGAACTTAGAAATTCAGAAATTCAATTATCTGATGGTGAACTTAACACAGGAAATCCTTTTAAGAAAATTAATTACCCGACTATTAAGTATAATATCAGATTCTTAAAAGAACCTGTAACCGATATTTGTTTATTAGATGATAAAGAAGAATTTGTATGGTTTGTAACTGAAGAAAACTTTCAAGATACTAGTAATGCTAGAGGAAATGAATTAGATTTAGTAGATTTTGTCGGAACTGGCGCTCAACTTTTCTTTATATTAGAACCACCTAACACCGAAAAACCAATAGAAAACCCAGACGGTTCAACTTCAACATTAATTAATAAACCTACCAGTATTGAAGTATGGGATGGCACCACATTAAATCAGTATGATACTGTAACGATAAAAGGAAAGAATACTGGTATTCCTAACTGTGAAGGTAAAAGACCATTAATTTTTATAAGATGTGCTCTAGCTGCTAAAGATCCTGAAGTGCAAAAAACATCTAACAGGTCGATGACAAATGTTGATTTAACTCAAAACTTTACTGGTTTAGAGGTAAACTACGATTACAAATTTACCTACAGAATAGACAATGGAGGTGAAACTGAAATAAATGATCCGGAAAATTTTAGTTTTAATAAAAGTACTTTTACCAACGGTAGTATAATTACAATTACTGTAAAAGATGAAGTAGCAGCTCAAAAAGGAAAAACGTGCCAAGCTGCTAAAGAATTTTTACACACTGACTGTGCGATGGAGACTGAAAGTACTGGAGTAGTTATAAAACGTTCACCTTCAATGCACTTTAAGTACGATAATGATAAAGAAGATGAAAATGGAAATATTACTAGGTACTATGTTAGATTATTTACTAAAGGAGTAGGTGGAGAAATACCAATTGGGACTAAGACATCCTCAGGTGGTAACGTTAATTACGAGACCGATTATCCATTAGTGATTCTAAACGGTCAAGAAAGGTGGAATAGACTCCCAAAAGGAGTGACTAGCTTTCCACCTACAGGTGACTTTACAGCAGCAAATATCGTAAATACTATCTATTTAGATCCACCTGCAAAAGCAGCAGACCAACTAACCCATATCAGATATTTAGCAATAAACGACTTTACATCAACCAATTGTATAGCTGGTCCAACAGGTCCAGTTAATGTTGACGAAGGTAAATCTACAGGTGGTGTTGATCAAAATCCATCTATAGTACTTAGAACAGGAAGAAGTACTAACAAGGTTAGAAAACAAAATTGTTACTTAGACGAACAACGATGTTCTGAAACCCTAAGCGGGGATAATATATGCAATGAAAAATTAACTTATGCAGCAGATAAAATTAATGACCCGGTACTACTCTACTACGGTGTAAAGTTTAAGGGCGATTTTATTATTCCACTTAAATTTATGACACCTCAGCAGTTATATGAAGCAGCAAAACCAGACGGAAATGAATCTAATGTTAGATTCTTTAAAAATAAAGAACTTACACAAGTTTATTCCCCCCCGGGTTATTCTAGTGTTCAAGCAGCTTATATACCTTCTGATAATAAGAATAAAGTAGAAGATGGAGACAGTTCTCAAGACATTCCTGGGAGAATAACAATCAATAAGCAAGGATACCTAATAGATAAACTTACATGTAGTGGTAAATTTTAAAAAAAGAAAACAAGGATAATATTCACTTTAAAAAAATGAGAGAAGATTTATTTTTAGCGACACATCAAGTTCTTGCTACCATGGCAAATGAAGAGTTTATAAACGTAAACTACGATTTTTATACCCCTTCACGAAAAAGAGACAATAGAGACCTAGGACTGATTTCAGGAGTTAGTATGAGTACTAAAAGAATTCAAACTTTCGATGATGACAGTAACTATAATATAGAAAATATATTACAGCAGGTTGAAAAGATTTCTTTTGATGTTACTTATGAAAGTAGAACTCAATCATTTGAATTAAAGGTAGTAAATAGAACAACATTTGACGTGTCGATAGAAGGTTTAACAAAACCGAGAAAATTCTTTTACTTTAAAGTCAAACCTGCAGAATTTATAGCTTACTGGCCAAGTAACACCACTTTTGATGGAGATACAGATTTTAATGAAGTAAATTTGAGCGGACAAAGCCGAGGTGAACAGGTTTATCTCTTTCCATTGATTGAAAATCTAAATTTTAGTCTCAATGATTTTAATCCTCTTATCGGAAATAGTATTGAAAATAGAAGTTCAGTTAGTAGACAAGTTGCAGATAGAGATAAGCTAGACATTAACCCTGTAAATATAGAACCTCTTTTAGCACAATCAGCTACATCAGCTCAAATACCTGAAAGTAATTATACAACCACAGGCTTAGTTAATTCTAGATATAAAGGTACTAAAACTGATGCTGAAAAGTTTGGTGGTGTATCTCCTTCGTTTACTGGAAGAACATTCACCGGAGAGGTATTTTCAAATGTAGTTGAAAACAGTAAAATTTCAAGCTCTCTAGAACAGGATAGAGTTTATCAAGAACTATTCCATTCAGGCGTAGAAGAGTTACCATTATTTAGATTAGTATCTTCATCGTATAATCTTTCAGGAACAGCTAATACCGGTAGAGTATTAGATATTCAACCTATACCTACTGCCTCTTCAGGCTCGTTAGTTAATGCCGGAGATATACTTTTCATCTCAGGTTCTACTGATACTCAAGAATTTATAAGAGTTGAAAAAACAGATTTAAAGTATAACAGACTATTTGTAGAAAGAGCATACCTGTCAGACAGAGGTATAAATAGTAAAGATAATAACCATATTAGTAATCAACATATACAACTTGTACAGCCAACTAAACTATTTGAATTCGGTAGCGGTACAACAAAAATTGAACTAGTTGAAAATGCTAAAGTATTAGTAAAAGAATCAAGATTAATTTTAGAAACAGATAAATACGGAAATGTATTTACTTCTAGCTCTATTGCTTAAAATAAAACGTAAAAATAATATATTTATATAAAACACAACTAAGAAATGGGATATTTAGATAATTCGATTGTAACAGTAGATGCAATCTTAACCAAAAAAGGACGAGAGTTACTTGCAAGAGGTGACGGATCTTTTAAAATTACACAATTTGCAGTTTCTGATGATGAGATAGACTATACTCTATATAATCCAAATCATAACCTTGGATCACAGTATTACGGAGAAGCTATCGAGAATATGCCACTATTGGAAGCATTTCCTGACGAAACTCAATCTTTAAAATATAAAGTTACTACTCTTCCTAGAGGTACAGCTAAACTGCCTATCTTAGACGTAGGTTATACATCTATCAGACTTAAACAAGGAGCATCTCTTGCAATTACTCCTCAAACATTAAACTATCTTGGTTCTTCTCAAGCTTTCGAAGCCGGAGGTTACACAGCTACTATTGCAGACGCTAGAGTATTAAGCACATTCAACGGTGTAGGTATTAACACAGAAGAAGCAGAAAGACTTAACTCAACTACAACTCTCGGAACTAACGTTTCTAAAACAGTAGTAGGAACATCTATTAACCTAACAGCAACTACAGTAAATACTTTATTTGGTTCTCAATCAACACTTCAGACTTCTATTACCGTTGTAGGTAGAGATTCAGGAGCTAGAGTATCAGTACCGGTAACTATTGTAAAAGTAAATCAATAATAAGATATGTCATTTAAAAGATTAGACCCGGAAGATATTTCAATAAGTGCTGAATCAGTAGTTGCTCCTTTATTTTCTAATGGTGCAAAATATTTAACTAGCTTTCATACAGCATCAAATCAAGTAGCATCATCCAACGGTAAATTCTATTTTGAGGTTTACGATCAAGATCCAAACCCTGGTGCGGCTACTGCAACAACTGCAACAACTCAGTTTTCTATAGCCTACGGTCATAAAAGCGGTAATGGAAGTGATAATTACAATGGTTCGGAAGCAGGTAAATCTCCAACCTCAACTATATACGGCCAATATAGAAATTTAGTATTCGGTGATGAAGATATAGATTTTACGTTTGGCACAGTAGCTCAAGATAACTTTTTTGCTATCTCTTTTGATAGAGCAAGATATAAAGAAAAACTACTTCCAGGAAGCTTTAACTTAAAACTTACAAACGGTAGTAATACATTACACCTAACTGATAACAGTAAAGATATTACTTCTATATCATTTGTAGATGCAGGTAGAGTATTCGAAATAGTTAGCGGCTCTAACGGTTCAGCTCATTCAGGTACAGGTTATACAACTAATCAAGGAAGCTACGGTAAATTTTTACCTGATGTAGGAATAGCTCTTTTAAATGCTAGTGCGTTAAATTTAAATGCTCCTGAAGGAATTGGTATAGGTATTGCAGATGATTCAGATAACCTTAAGCGTTTCTTTAGCGCGATATCAACAGGTGCTTCAGGTTCTATTCAATCTGAAGAAACAGTATCGTCTAATTTTGTATTTGTAAGAGTTAGAAATAGTGAATTTAATTATTCTACTAACCCATCTAATATTACAGGCTCAGGTGAATTAAGACACGATGTAATGATTAACTCACCGCAAGCTTATATTACAACAGTAGGTTTATACAACGACAGTAACGATCTGTTAGGTATTGCAAAACTTTCAAGACCTTTATTAAAAGACTTTACTAAAGAGGCATTAATACGAATCAAGCTTGATTATTAATGAATGAGTACATACAAGAAATTCAACTCCCAAGATGTATATGTAAGCACATATACTGCTAAAAAGAACTGGACAGTAAGCGGTAGCCAATACTCAGATTACGGAGTTGTTAATTTACCTGGTTATAGCGGTAGCGGAGTTTACACAGTCTCTGCTAGAAATCTTCATAAAAATTATGACAGGAGATTAGTATACGAAAGTGTACGTCATCTATATTACAGTTCTTTTACCGATGGAGAAATGCTAACTAGCTCTTCCTTTGAAAACTTTCTTCAATCCTCTTACAATATCAGCGGTTCAAGAGATTTAAGCGATATAGTTTCTGTTTATTCTCTTCCTAGAGATACTTACGGAACAGCTATACAGCCTGATTCCTTTCAGATTAAACCAGACAGTGACACAGAAGAGTATGTAGTAGCAGGCTATGCTAACGGAGTAGTAGAAAATGTAGGTTTTTTATATGGATCAGGAATAGCATGGAGATCTGGTGCGGGGAGTACTAGAGGAAGAAGAAGAAAACCTAGAATTCCCGGATATCAAGAAACTATTGTTGACGACGGAGAAGGAAATTTATTTCTAAAAAATAAATATTCTGATGAACCTAACAAAGATAAAGTAGGAAATATTATATACTCCCACGGTCAAATTATATTAGCAAACGATAGTGTTGCTAGATATTACAATAATTATATAAATGGTGAGGTAAAATGGAAATCAACTCATCCTATTTATACATATAACTTCCACTGTAAGCTTAAAGAAGGAGAGTTCACACATACATTAAATCCTTCAGCTATAAGTGGTAGCAATGGAGACATAGCCGAAAATGTTGCAGGAGAAGAATTTTCTCCGTATATTACAACAGTGGGGCTATATAATGATGCAAACGAATTAATTGCAATAGCAAAAACCGGTCAACCGATTCCTATATCAAGAGATTCAGATATGACCATAGTAGCTAAAATAGATTTATAATGAGCCTGATAAAAAATAATAACGGAATTACTTTAAGATTAGAAAAAGACTCATCTCTATCTTTTAATGAGATGGATCAAAACTTCTCTTCTTTTTTCTACTCTGCTTCCTCTGTAATAGACGGAGATTTAAATAAACTTAGATTATACTATACCGGTTCTAATGAACTCGACTCAGGTTATGAAGCAGATAGGTATATGGAAGTACTTCTTCCTAGAACTCCAGAATCAGCACCAGGCGAAACAGTCTCAGTACCAGGGGATCCTACACAGATTATTTTTCACGGAACAGGAAACAGTGTAAATCAATTTGCAACAAATACTGAATTTGTATTTAAAGATAATAGATTAGGTGTAGGACTAAACAATCCAAGTGCTCCTTTACATTTGAAAAGTACGACTTCTTCAACGATAGGTGAAATACGATTAGAACCTAAAAGCTCAGGAGAAACAGAGAATACAAAAGCATTTTATTCTATTAACATTGGTAACTCTCCTTTTCTTAGATTAGGTAAGACATCTCCAGGAAACGATGAAGCTGATAAAAATATACATTTATTTACTTCGAAACCTTTAGAAATAGGTTATTCTAATTTTTTAGGTGGAAGCGATTGTATAATAAGTAGAAAGATAAGAGTAACAAATCAAGGAGTAGCAATAGGTAATGGAATTGGAGATAATGCTGATACTCCTTTAACTGTAGTAGGTGAGTTTTCTATAGGTAATACTATTAACAGTAACTCTTTACACCGTATAGGAAGCTCTAATATACACCAAAATAAATTACCTTCCGGAGGAAATACCGGACAAGGATTATTAATCCAGTCACCTAAAGGTAATGACGGAGGAAATGTAGTAATAGGAGTAAACGCAGGTACAGCACCAAACAACAAACAATCTTTTTCTATTGTAAGAGGGTGCGGAGGAGATTTCCTAAGTAATGATACAGCAAACTGCACCATAGCTACTTTTAAAGTAGACGGTAATGTAGGTATTGGTCAGGTAAACCCTAAAGCCAAACTACACGTACAGGGTAATATATCAGGTTCAGGAAATATTAAAGTAGAAGGTTGTGCAACTTTTAATACAATACCGGAACTGGTAAGAAATGAAAGCTTTGACGATTCGATCGTTCAAGTTACTAAAACTCTTGTTCAAGGTAGTGGCGGATTAATTCAATATTTAGATGCTGCTCCGATTCCAAAAGGAGGTATCATTATGTGGGGAGGTTTAGTTACTGAAATACCCACAGGTTGGGTACTATGTGAGGGTGGTAGTAAGAACGGTATAGATATCCCTGATTTGAGAGAAAGATTTGTCGTTGGTGCAGGAGGTGCAAACACAACCCACCCAGTAGCCGGAGCTCCTTCAAAAGGTTACGATGCCTTGGCGATAGGAGGTGATAGAACTCACAATCATACCGGTGATACAAATGGACACGTACTGACCGTTGATCAAATGCCTTCTCACTGTCACTCTACACCGGATTCAGTATTCAAAAACTTTGCTGCAATGGCTAATGATTATGGAAATAGCTCTAGCACTGGTAGAGCAACAGATAATTGCAACCCTAGTTCAGAATTAGCTGTAGGTAATCTCACTGACACAGCTGTTTTAGCGATGGAAGAAAATGCTATTGGAGGCGGTAAAACTCACAAGCACGGTATTCCATCAGATAATCATATACCTCCTTATTACGCACTAGCATTTATAATGTATGTTGGAGAATAACAAAAGAATAAAAAAGATATTTATATAAAACACAGTAAAGGATGTCGAAATTTAGTAACTCATGTATCTGTTATCTGGTAGAGCTTAATAATGTAGGCACACCAAAACGGAATGGAGATCTTACCGGCGGTGAGCAGGATAACAATTATAGACTACTCTACTACTCAGCTTCTCTACAAAATAACGGCCAAACTCTTAGGCTTCATAGAGATATAGCACCAGAAGTAAGAGAAGCCGCTGCATGTGGTAACTGGATTGATCCCTACTATGATGCAGCTCTAAACCCTCCTAACGATAGGTATTACCTTCCAACAGGAGTAACTGATTATGATGATATACAGCTTCCTACCGGAGGTAGCGGTGGTACAACATTAACCTTAAATAACAACAATCAGCATAATATATTTACCTCAAACGGTAGTACTACCTCTATTCAAGGAGAAAGTAAATTTAAATTTAACGGCTCTAAAATAATTTTAACCGGAAGTATAGATGTAGATTCCGACGGTACAAATAGAAATATATTTTTAGGACATCTAGCAGGAGAGAGTGCAAGCACATCCTGTACTTTAGCTATAGGTCATCAAGCAGGACAGTTACTAATAGGAACAAGAAACGTAACTATTGGAGTTGCTTCATTAGGAAATGCCACAGCATCTTCTAAAACTGTAGCAATTGGTCAGTGTGCTTTAGAAAGCTTAACCGGTACAAGTAATTTTAACACAGCAGTTGGTGCTGACGTTGGAGCAAATATTAGCTCTGGGTGTGCAAACGTTCTTTTAGGTTCTGGAGCAGGTCCTGCCAGTAGTATGGGTATAAGTAATAAACTTTATATAAATAACACTGCAAACGACACTCCTTTAATTTACGGAGACTTCTCTACCGGGCAATTAACTATTAACTCAGAAGTATCAGCTTCAGTATTTTCAGGGAGCTTCCACGGTGATGGCTCTAATCTTACTGGCCTCAGCTTAACAGCCTTTCCTCATAACGGAGATGCGGTAATAACTGGTTCTCTTACAGTTTCTGGTTCTTCTGTTAGTGTTGATTTAACCAATACTACCGCTATATCAGGGTCGATATTTTCCGGTTCATTTACAGGAGATGGAAGCAATCTAACTAATATTACCTCTAATGCTTTTCCTCATACCGGTTCTGCTATTATATCAGGAAGTTTAAGCGTTGAAGGACCAACATCAATTACAGGTTCACTTGTTGTTTCAGGTTCAACAATTACTCTTAATGGTGTTACAACTATAGATGGAGGAATAAAAATACATAGACCTGAATTTAATGCTATAGGTATAGGAACATCTGCTCTTGGCACCAGCACTGGAGCAGGAAATACTGCGTTAGGTTACCTAGCCGGCCAATGCCTTACAGCAGGAGATACTAGTGGGTTGGTAGCTATAGGATGTAAAGCAGGTAAACAAGCTGGAAGTAAATCTACCGGAGTAGGTATAAATACTCTTGGGCTTAACACTGGGATATCAAACACTGCTTTAGGTGGTGATTCAATGGGTGGAGCATCTTCAACCGGACATAGTAATACCGGTGTTGGGTATAAATCAAATTACTCTATCTCAACAGGTTGTTTTAACACAGGAGTAGGATATCAATCTGGTTTAAATATTACTACCGGTGAAAGAAATACTTTTATTGGAGAAAATTCTTTAGGTATATTAGCTTCCGGATGCAACAACACAGCATTAGGTTCTCAAGCAGGTATTAAAACTGTTGGTGGTAGTTCAAACGTATATATCGGGTATCAAGCTGGTCCTTCTACAAATAATACAACCGAATCTAATCAACTTTACATTAATAATGCCGAAGGAACTCCTCTAATTAAAGGTAACTTCTCAACTTGTCAAGTAGAGTTTAGAGGCGGTGTAAGCGGATCGTTTAGCGGCTCTTTCCAAGGAGATGGAACTAACCTAACAGGTATCACAGCAGATTGGGACGGTACAAGAAACGGTTCAGCTATTATTACAGGTTCATTAATAGTTTCTGGTTCTACAGAAGTAGTAGACTTTACAAATGTAGCTGCAATCTCAGGTTCTATATTCTCAGGTAGTTTTGTAGGAGATGGTAGTAACCTTACAGGATTAACCGGAATAGAATGGGACGGAAGTAGAGACGGAGATTCAAATATCTCAGGTTCATTAATAGTATCAGGTGCTCTAGATGTAGGCGGTACAGTTACTATTGCTTCAGGTAGCTACCCAGGAGGTCCAGGAGTAGAGCTTATTCAAATTAATGCTACAGGGTTTTCAGCTAATACAAACTTATACACGTTTGCGATTGATGCTTCAAATGGTTATACCGGTTTTAAAGCCGATTATGCTTTAACAGATTCTTCTGAAGCAAGTAAAAAAGTCGGTACAGTATTAGGTAGCTGGGATAGAGCTGGTAATTCAGTAGTAAATGAAGAACATACTATTACTACAGGAGCTGCTACAGGTACTTCTTTTTCAGTAGATGCTAGTTCAACAACTGAAGCAATATTTAAAGTAAATGTTACGTCTGGAACTTTTGAAATAAATGCATTAATAACAGCTTTTAAAAGAGTAGTGTAATATAAAAGATTATGGCTAACGAACACATAATAAATAACAATCTCATAATCAGTGGAAGCGTAACTTCCTCTGTTGGTTTTTTCGGAGACGGTTCAGGACTTACTGGCATAACCGCAACAGCTGAATGGGATGGATCTAGAAATGGTGATTCTAATATTACCGGCTCTTTAGTTATTTCAGGTTCAGGAGCTAATGTTGATCTTTTAAATGCCGAAGGTGGTGTTAGTGGTTCTTTTAGCGGTTCATTTGTAGGTGATGGAAGCGGGCTTACCGGACTTAACATCAACGGCTATCAAGCATCAGGTAGTAACTTATCCGGTTCTTTCTCAGGAAGCTTTAAAGGTGACGGTAGCGGTTTAACAGGCTTAAGTAACTTTCCATTTACTGGAGATGCTGAAATATCAGGCTCTTTAACTGTATCTGGTTCAAATGTAGATCTAACTTTAGCAGCTGGAGTAAGCGGTTCTTTCTCAGGTTCGTATGTAGGAGATGGTAGCGGGTTAACAAATTTACCTTCCCAAGAATGGGATGGAAGTAGAAATGGTGATTCCTCCATTACGGGTTCATTAGTTGTATCCGGTTCAGGTATAACAGTACAACTAAAAGGAGATACAACCTTAGACGAAAATATTTTTATCTCTAATACAGGAGATTCAACTTCTATCGGAATCGGTTCAGGTTCTTTAGAAGAAACTACACAATCTAGAAATACAATTGCAATCGGTTTACAAGCTGGTAATCTTTTAGTATCAGGTTCAAGTAATGTATATATTGGTAACGAAGCAGGAGAATCTGCTACACAGACAGTAGGAGATACAGCAGTTGGTCATCAAGCTCTCCAAGCAAGCATTGGAAACGATACAGGAGACGGTAGTAATAATAGCTGCAATACAGCTGTAGGATTCCAAGCTTTAAAATCCAATACTACAGGTGAAAAAGGAACAGCTATAGGTGCTAACGCTCTCGAAAGTAATACTGAAGGTTTATGTAATACAGCAGTAGGACATGAAGCAGGATGTAATATTACAACCGGAGATAGAAACGTTACTATAGGTGATGTAGCTGGTCTTTGTGTTACGACAGAAAATAATAATACCTTAATAGGTAACTGTTCAGGTTATAAAATAGAAAGCTCTGATAACGTATCTTTGGGAAAAGATGCAATGAGAGGAGATGGGGACATTACAGGTGGTACAAACACTGCCTTAGGAGTTCGTGCCGGTGAATGTTTAACTGGTGCTTCAACCGGTAACGTTTATATAGGATTTAGAGCAGGTCCTTCCACAGGAACTACAGAATCAAATCAGCTTTATATCAATAACGCTCAAGGAACTCCTCTTATTAAAGGAGATTTTTCAACTTGTACAATTGAATTTGCCGGTGGTATATCAGCAACAGGAGCAATAACAGGTTCAACAATATCCGGTTCATTTGTTGGAGAAGGATCTGGACTAACAGGTATTACTTCAACTCCAGATTTAAAATATAGAATATATGTAACAGGTTCTGGAGCTAATTCAATCGTTCATATAACCGGAAGTAACAAATCTTCAGGTGCATTCTCATCAGTATTAGGAGGTACTTTAAATACAGCATCAGCAGCATGTTCTACAGCAGTAGGTGGTAACAATAACTGTGCTGGCGGTACTCTATCTACAGTCGTAGGAGGTACTACAAATATTGGAACAGGCAACTGTTCCTTTATAGGAGGCGGTGAATGTAACACCTCAACTTGCGCACATGGTACAGTTGTAGGAGGATGCAAGAACACAGCTTGTCTTGCTGACTCTCAATTTATAGGGGGCGGTGAACTCAACACAGGTTCTAGTGCATTCGGTGTAATAGCAGGTGGGTGTTTAAACTCTTCTGCACAAACAGCAGATTATGTTACAATCGGTGGAGGTTCTTGCAATACTGTAGCAGCTAATAGTTGCGGGGCTGTTATAGCCGGTGGTAGAAACAACACAGTATCTGGCTTACAAGGCACAGTTGGCGGTGGTATACAAAACATAGCTAGCGGTTCGTATAGTACTGTAGCAGGTGGTATATCCGGTAGTGCAAATTACGATTATACTGTCATTGGAGGAGGTATTAGCAATACAGCAGATACTTCCGGTTCAGCAGTTTTATCAGGAAATACAAACTACGCCTCAGGAAGCTATACTCTTATAGGAGGAGGTGAAAATAACATCTCACTTAAAGATCATAGTGTAATAGTAGGAGGTACATCAAATTCCGGTTCTGGTACTTGTTCATTTATAGGAGGTGGTAATTTAAATAAAGCTACTGCTTGTTATGCAAATGTGATAGGCGGTCAAACAAACGAAGCTAATGGAACATATACTTCGGTAGTAGGAGGCTGCTGCAATCTAATATCTTCAGCAGTCTGTAGAGCTTCTGTATTAGGTGGGTCAAGAAATATTGTTTCAGGTAGTTACTCTTCTATTTTAGGAGGAGAAGATAACTGCGTTACAGGTGAATGTGCTTCTATAGTAGGAGGTTCAACAAACGTATTAACTCATGATAAGTCATTTATTTTAGGGTCTAATATTACTTCCACTCAAGCTTGTACTACATTTGTAAATAATTTATCAGCTGGTGCTGCAATAACAGCTTCTCATTTTAAAGGAGACGGTAGTGCTTTAACTAACCTTAACTCTTCTGTATTCGATGATACCACAGCACCATTTACAGGATCATTTACAGGATCATTTGTAGGTGCGTTTACCGGAGACGGTAGCGGATTAACAGGTTTAGCTGGTAATATACAAACAGGCACAACCAGCATAACAGGTTCATTAACAGTATCTGGTTCAGGAGAAAATGCCGACTTTACAGATGCAACTGGAGGAGTTAGCGGATCATTTAGCGGTTCGTATGTAGGTGATGGTAGCGGATTAACCGGTATATCAGCTACATTACCAGCAGGAGTAGTATCCTCTTCTTTACAGTTTACTGATATAACATCTGCTTTTACTGGATCGTTTACAGGAAGCTTTGTAGGAGATGGATCAAACTTAACAGGTATAGTAACTTCTCTACCTGCTAACTCAGTATCTAGTTCAGCTCAGTTTACTGACATTACTGCTCCGTTTACAGGTTCCTTTACTGGTAGCTTTACCGGAGACGGTAGCGGATTAACAAATATCACTGAAGCAGATACTTTACAATCTGTAATCGATAGAGGAAGCACAAGTACTACTAGTGCAGTAATACCATTCTATTATGCAAATCAAGGAGCATTTCCAGACGCTTCAACATATCATGGAGCTATAGGACATAGCCATGCCGATGGTGCGATGTACTTTGCACACGGCGGAGCATGGAATAGATTAGCTAATACATCAGATGGCCTTATTTCATCTTCCTTACAATTTGATACTCTTACTTCTCCGTTTACTGGTTCCTTTACAGGTTCATTTACCGGAGCACTATCTGGTGACGGTTCTGGTATTACAGGAGTAACAGCTACACTACCTGCCGGAGTTGTTTCTTCTTCATTACAATTTGATACTCTTACCTCCCCATTTACAGGTTCGTTTACTGGTAGTTTTGCTGGAGACGGAACTAACATAACCGGAATTACTGCAACTTTACCTGCTGGGGTTGTATCTTCATCTGCACAGTTTACTAGTCTTACTGCACCGTTTACAGGTTCGTTTACCGGCAGCTTTACTGGAGATGGTAGTGGATTAACCGGAGTATCGAGTCAAGGTTTCCCATTCGACGGAGATGCAGTAATATCAGGCTCACTAACAGTATCAGGCAGTACTCCAACAGGTACTTCATTTACACTTGAAAACGGACATGTAGTACTTGCACAAGTATCTCAAAGCTTAAATTATGCAGACGATACCGCAGCAGCAGCAGGAGGAGTGCCACTAGGAGGTTTATATAGAAGTGGAAACTTCATAGCAATAAGATTAACCTAAACCGTTATAATTATGGCACTAGAGCTTACAGGTTCAATTGACATTACAACCGGAGCTGCTTTTACCGACCAAGACGGTAGGTATAGCGGTTCATTCTCTGGTTCTTTTATAGGAGATGGAAGCGGGTTAACTGGTGTGTCTGTAGGCGGTAGTAGTGATTTTCCATACACCGGTTCTGCTATTATTTCTGGTTCATTAGAAGTTGAAGGTCCAGTAACTATAATATCAGGTTCTTTAAGAGGCCAAGGAAGCGGTTTAACCGAGGTAAATCCATTTCCGTATGAAGGTCAAGCAGATATTATAGGAGCATTAAAAGTAGATGGTGCAGGAGAGTTTAATTACCTTTCATCTTCGAACGATACATGGTCTGTAGGAGCTAGTATGAATGTAGCTATGTTTGCTAATGCTGGAGCCGGAACACAAAACGCAGCATTATCAATGGCAGGAGATACACCAGGACCTACATCTGGGTATACCTGTACTGAAGCTTACAACGGAAGTGCTTGGAGTGTAAAATCTCCTTTAAATTTCGGTAGATCACTTCTTGCAGGAGCCGGAACACAAAATGCTGCTTTAGCTTTTGGAGGATATGGTCCAAGTCCTATTTTTAGATATGCATGTACTGAAAAATACAACGGAGATACATGGTCAGAAGTAACTCCTATGTCGACAGGTAGAAACCAACTAGGCGGTGTCGGTACTCAAAACTCAGCAATAGCATTTGGAGGTATAACCGGGGTTCCAACTGGAACTGATAGCAATGCAACAGAAGAATATAATGGTGATACATGGTCTTCAGGAGGTAATCTTAACGCAGCAGTTGAAGATCAAGGCGGAGCAGGAACACAAAATGCAAGTTTAAGTTTTGGAGGAGGACCAGCTCCAACTTACACACAAACAGAAGAATATAATGGAACTGCTTGGAGTATTGGAGGAAATTTAAATAATATTAACAGAGGAGGATTAAGAGGCTCAGGTACTCAAAACTCAGCATTAGGATTCGGAGGCACAAACCCAGCCTGCTCTCCTTCTTACCTAGCAAATACCGAAGAATATAACGGTAATACTTGGTCAAATAGAAGTTCTTTAAATGTAGCCAGACAGCAACTTGGGAGTGCTGGAAGTTCAACCTCAGCATTAGCATTTGCAGGACGTTTACCTGCTAACAATTGCAGTACTTGCACAGAAGAATACAACGCAGATGCATGCTATAGAAAACATTTTTATACACAGCAAAACACAGTATATGCAGACCAGCTATATGTAAGCGGTTCATCAACAGTAGAAGCAGTATTTAATCTAGCAAATAGAACAGATACACCTTCCCCTTTAACTGCCGGTACAGTATGGCAATCAGGCTCAGCCGGAGCTGGATGTTTATATTTTACCCCAGACGGTTCATCAATTTGTAAAATATCATTTGCTTAATAATAACATATGACACTAGTACTAACAGGATCGATCAATTTAACCTCAGGCGGTATTACTACCGACCGAGACGGAGTCTATAGTGGTTCTTTCTCAGGTTCTCTAGTAGGAGATGGGTCTGGTCTTACCGGAATAACCGGTGGGGGTGGGGGTGGAGGTGGTAGTAGTGATTTTCCATATACCGGTTCAGCAATCATTTCAGGCTCTTTAGAAGTAGACGGAATTACAGAAGTAATATCCGGTTCTATAATAGGAGATGGAAGCGGTCTTACAGATGTACAGATATTTCCTTTCGAAGGACAAGCCGATATTATAGGAGGATTTAAATTAGATGGAGAGTTTGAATTTAATTTTGCTAGTTCATCTAACGGTGCATGGTCTGCAGGAGGAGATATGAATTTTGCTCGCACAGGTTTAGGTGGAGCAGGAACACAAAATGCTGCTTTAGCTTTTGGGGGTTATTCAAATCCATCACCTTATCAACGAGCATACACAGAAGAATACAACGGTTCATCTTGGTCAGTAGGTGGGGATTTAAACACAGCTAGAGACGAACTTGCAGGAGCAGGAACTCAAAACGCAGGTTTAGCATTCGGTGGACAAGATCCTCCTGTAATCTTAACTTCTACTGAAGAATATAATGGATCATCTTGGAGTATAGGCGGTGCATTAAACATATGTAGATGTTATTTAGGTGGTGCAGGAACTCAAAACGCAGGTTTAGCATTCGGCGGTCAATGCGGCGGTGCAACACCTACTTGTAATGTATCCTGTACTGAAGAATATAATGGATCATCATGGTCTGCCGGCGGTTCTCTGCTTTGTGCTAGAATTCGTTTAGCAGGAGCAGGAACTCAAAACGCAGGTTTAGCATTCGGTGGAAACCCAGTTGCAAGTTGTACAGAAGAATATAACGGAGTATCATGGGAACAAGGCGGAGCTTTACCTACCCCTAAGTATAACGCAGGAGGAGCAGGGATACAAAATGCAGCATTAGCATTTGCAGGATGGACTAGTCCTACCGTAGTACTTGCTACTTCAGAAAAATACAACGGTACTACTTGGTCTACTAGTGAAAATTTAGCTACAGCACGTATGTGCCCGGGTGGAGCAGGACAACAGAATATTGCTTTAGCTTTTGGCGGGAGTTCCCCTGGTTTTAGAAGCTGTACAGAAGAATACAACGCAGATGCATGCTATAGAAAACACTTTTATAGTCAACAGAATACCGTATATTCAAACCAATTATATGTGACAGGATCTGCAACAGCAGATGCTTTACTTAATCTGGCAAATAGAGATACAACACCCGACCCATTGACCGAAGGAATGATTTGGCAATCGGGTTCAGCTAACAGCGGCTGTTTATACTTTTCACCAGACGGAACATCAATTTGTAAAATATCATTTGCTTAACTATTAAACTATGGCACTACAATTAACAGGATCAATTAATATTACAACCGGAGGTCTTACAACAGATCTACCCGGTAGATATAGTGGTTCTTTAAGCGGCTCTTTTGTAGGAGACGGTAGCGGTTTGACCGGAATATCTGGAGGTGGTGCAGTAGATGATTTTCCATACACCGGTTCTGCCGGTATATCAGGTTCTTTAGAAGTTGAAGGAAATATAACTGTTATATCTGGTTCAATAAACGGTGATGGAAGCGGTTTAACCGAAGTTAATCCTTTTCCTTTCGAAGGTCAAGCAGATATAATCGGCGGTCTAAAAGTAGACGGTTCAAATGAATTTAATTACCTTTCATCTTCCAACGGTGCATGGTCAGCCGGTGGTACTATGAGTACCGGTAGAGACAGTATTGGAAGTGCAGGAACACAAAACGCAGCATTAGGTTTTGGAGGTTACAATCAAGGATTTGGTGCTCCATTTCACACAGCAGCTACTGAAGAATATAACGGTTCGACCTGGTCTAATTCAGGTAATTTAAATACTAAGGCTTGTGGGATGGGAGGAGCCGGAACACAAAATGCTGCTTTATCGTTCGGAGGAATAAGTGCTCCTACGATTAACTATTCCGATCAAACTGAGGAATATAACGGTGACACTTGGTCTGTAGTGGTTAACTTAAATCAAAGTAGAGCTAGACTAGGAGGATTAGGAACTCAAAACGCAGCGTTAGCTTTTGGTGGACTTAACGCAGGTGTTCCTGGTGATTACCTAACTTGTACTGAAGAATATAATGGTAATTCTTGGTCAACATCAAACAGTTTAAATTTAGGAAGATCGACAATTACAGGCACAGGAACACAAAATGCAGGATTAGGATTTGGAGGAAACGCAGGCATCCCTATGTTGACGACTAATTGTACAGAAGAGTATAACGGCACTACTTGGTCTAATAGTGGAAATTTAAATAATAACAGAGTAAACTCAGGCGCTGCTGGAGTACAAAATGCTGCTTTAGGGTACGGAGGGAATCCTACTGCTAATAGAACCTGTACTGAAGAATACAACGGTACTACTTGGTCAGTCGGAACAGCATTACCAGCTACCAGGCAACGACATGGATATGGAGGAAGTAAAGATTCGGCTATAGCTTTTGCTGGGGAAAGCTGCGTAACATCTACAGAAGAATACAACGCAGATGCATGCTACAGAAAATCTTTTTATCATCAGCAATGTCAAACATTTGTAAACAACCTTAACATCTCAGGTTCTAATTCTACTATGAATATAAGAACTTTAGGTTCAACACCTAATCCACTTACCGCCGGAGCAATATGGGTTTCTGGTTCAGCAGGAGCCGGTTGTTTATACTTTTCACCAAACGGTACAGCAATTTGTAAAATATCGTTTGCATAAATTTTTTATATGGTTACAATACCCACATGGTGGTATGAAGGAAAGATTATAACAGATATTTCTGACATGCCAGAAAATACTTACGGCTTCATATACGAAGTATTACACAAACCTACCGACAGAAAGTATTTAGGTAAAAAAGTTTTATTTTTCGAACGCAACGTTAGAATAGGTAAAAGAGAAACCGAAGCTTTAAAAGAAGAAAGAAAAGCAAAAGGTATAGGCGGTAGGGTACCGGCTAAAAAGAAAGTAATAAAAGAATCAGATTGGAAAGATTATTACGGTTCTCATAAAGATATAGTTCAGCTTGTAAAAGAAGGAAAACAGTTTGAATTTGAAAGAAAAATTCTTACCTTTGTACCAAATAAAAAGCTTCTAACGTATTATGAGTGTAAGTATCTATTTATAAAAGAGGTACTGGAGCAAAGAAATAACTATATAAACGATAACATTTTAGGTAAGTTTTATAAGAAAGATTTCATAAATGATTAAGATAAAAGATCTTATAGATATTCCATCGTTAAACTACCATGTAGAACATGGACTCACTTTACACGAGAATGTCTACCGTTATTCTAGCGAGAAGTTTATATCTTTATTTAAAGAAGCTAGAGAAGCCCTTAGAGACGGCAAAATACAACTCAACGAAGAAGACTTAGAATTATTAGAATCTACCGACATAGGAGAGTATGGTCTATATGAAGGAGACAAAGTACCTTTAGATCTACCCACAGTCGACGAAGCAGAATACAGAGGTAAAGACGTACCGTTAAATAAGCCTAAAAGAGGTGGTCCTAAAAAGTTTGTAGTTTATACTAAGAACGCTAAAGGAAACGTAGTAAAAGTTAATTTTGGAGGCACAACAGGATTAAACGTAAAAATAGATGAGCCTGGAGCTAGAGCTTCATTTGCCGCTCGTCATAAATGTGCACAGAAAAAAGACAAAACAGCACCAGGATACTGGGCTTGTAATATTGGACGTTATTGGAAATCATTAGGTGGAAAAAGAAACTTTTCAGGATACTGGTAGACCTTACGTAGAAGAAGGTCAAGAGAGAGTTTTTACTCAAGAAGTTACTCAAGACGAGTTAGTCTGGCATAAAGACAGAGAAGATCGTATTATAGAACCTCTCCATGAAACTGACTGGCAATTCCAGTACGACAACGAAGTACCTATAGATTTAGGTAGACTATTTATAGAAAAGGGTACATATCATAGATTGATTAAAGGTACCGGAGATTTAAAACTTAAAGTAATTAAACTATGAACTGTAATTGTAAAAACTGTCTTGACGGAGAGTGTGATTGCGGGTGTAGTTGTAACGAGTAACGATGGCAAAAAAAGGAGCTTTTGGAAGCGCTATAGTTTTAGATAACCCAGCAAAAAAAAGACCGGGCGTACATGCTAAGTCTAAAACGTCGAAATTAAAAAGTAGTAAAAACTACAGAAAGAAATATAGAGGACAAGGAAGATGAAATTAACCGATATTATTCTTAGTGAGCTGAGTATTGCAGGAGAGATGCAAAAATACGATGTAATCGTAGAGCATGTCTCTAACGCTATCTCTGAAAAGTACGATATTCCAAATGATGGTCTACTCCAAGGTACAATCAGAGTAGCAGTAGCAGAAGCGATGGATACCATTAACGAAGGGTGGAATGATAATATCGAACAAATTACTATCGCTTATACAACTAATGGTGATTTATATTCTATCTCTATAGACGGAGAAAAACAAAGAGACGACGATCTTAAAAGAGTAAAAGACTTCCTACAGGACACTTCCGGGGTTGATATATCTACAGATAAAAAAATCGATAAAGTAATCGATGCTATGAAAGATCATGGTATTGCTATAGATACTACCGAAATGGATGTATCATAAGTTGCCTATTTCAGATACTTTTCGTATATTATAGATAATAGTTACGGACTCCCTATGGATTATACATTTCTACTAGGTTCGATTGAGAATATTTTAGGTAAATCTCATAAAAGAGCTAGAGAGAATTACGCTTTTCATTGCCCTTTCTGCAATCACCGGAAGCCTAAGCTGGAGATCAACATGGCAACCAACGAAGAAGGACAGAATCCTTGGGAATGCTGGGTGTGTCAAACCAGAGGTCGTACTATTAGATCACTCCTTAGACAGCTTAAAACACCGAGAGACCAAGCAGCTGAGATACTTAAGTACTTACCCAAAGGTTCACAAATACAGTACAAGCAGCTATCTATAATAGAACTACCGAAAGAATACCAACCTTTATATTCCGCTTCAACCACATCCGTAGTTGCTAATCTAGTAAAAAAATACTTATATGAGAGAGGACTTTGCGACAATGATTTTATTAAATATGATATTGGATACTGCACAAGTGGAGAATATGGAGGAAGAGTCGTTATCCCAAGCTATTCTGCATCCAATCAGCTCAATTATTTTATTGCAAGAAGTTATGATGGCAGCTACTTTAAGTACAAAAATCCTGAAGCTTCCAAAGACATAATCTTTTTTGAGAATCTTATAAACTGGAACCAGCCTATTATTTTATGTGAAGGAGCATTCGATGCCATTGCCATTCGTCGAAATGCTATTCCTATATTAGGAAAAAACATCTCAAAGAGTTTATATAAAAAAATACTAACCAGCCCGTTAACAGATATCTATATTGCATTAGACTTAGATGCACAAGATAAAGCATTAGAAATAGCAGAAACGTTTTTAAACCAAGGCAAAAAAGTCTTTATGGTGGATATGAAAGACAAAGATCCATCCGAAATGGGGTTCAAAGATTTTACTTCCCACATTCAACAAGCACAAGAGTTAGACCTGTCAAGTCTGATGGTGCATAAATTAGACCTATGATACAGCAAGGAATGAATATTCTAAAAGAGAATGCTAAAAGCAGACTAGAATTCAAACCGCAACTTCAACAGATTAACTTTCTTGATAGGAGAGTTTATAAGAGATCGGAAGGAGTATACTATCCGTCCGTAACTACTATACTCCAGTATATGCCCAAGAATAAGTTTTTTGACAATTGGTTAAAAGACGTTGGGCATAATGCCGATCTTATTATGAGACGTGCCGGTAAAGAAGGTACTCAAGTCCATGAAGCTGCTGAAGCTTTAGTTAAAGGAGAAGAAGTCTCCTGGATGGACGATTACGGAAACGCTAAATACTCTCAGTTAGTATGGGGTATGATTTTAAAGTTTTACGAGTTTTGGAATACACATAAACCTGAATTAATATCAACCGAAGACTTTGTTTTTTCAGACGAATATAAGTATGCCGGTACTGCAGATTTAGTAGTAAAGATGGATGGAGAAGTATGGTTGCTCGATTTAAAAACTTCTAATAGTTTACATAAATCTTATGACCTCCAGTTAGCTGCTTACGCCAAAGCCTTGAAAGAAACTAAAGGTATTGAGATACAAAGAACAGGAATTGTATGGTTAAAAGCTCATTCTAGAGGTCCGTCTAAAAAAGAAGGAGTATATCAAGGTAAAGGTTGGAAGATAAAAGTAGTAGATGAAATAGATTACAACTTTGATTTATTCGAAACTATCTATAAACTTTATAACTTAGAGAACCCTACAGTTGAACCTATTTATAATAGTTACCCGACAACTCTAAAACTATGAAAAACATTTGGATAATTGCGTTTTTTTTCTTATCTTTATATAGCTGTGGTACGTTCGAGTTAGCAACGCTAGGACATATTCCGGTGAAACAAACAACGGTTATAGTAGAAAATCAATATTATCCGTATTCGTATCGACCACAGTATAGGAGGTATAAATACTATACTCCTTACTACATACCTAAAAGGGTAATTGTAGTTAAACCTAAAGTAAGAGTTGAAGCTAAAGGTAGGAGAAGTGGAGAGAACAGGAATTATAAAAGAAAAAATGATTAAATTATCAGATATTATATTAGAGCAAAATGGTAAACCTAAAGCCGTTATTATGGCCGGAGGTGCAGGTACCGGTAAATCTTATCTTTTAAAACAGCTCGGCCTCGAAGGATTAAAACAGTATAACCCTGACACATACGTTGAAGATCCTAAACATCCATACCATAACAACTTAAGCGCAGCATCAGGTCAGGTAGATAAAGATGTAGTAGCTGCAAGTGAGAAAGGTGAGTCTTTTATTTGGGATACAACAGCATCTAATCCTTCTAAAGTTAGAGATCTTTTAGCTAAAGGATATGATGTATTTATGGTTATGGTTTATACTCATCCAATGATATCTTTTATCTCTAATTTTTCAAGAGATAGAAAGTTACCTCGAGCAAGTGTATTTTCAACTTGGAAAAGTGTATACAAACTTTTAGAAACCTATCAAGATCTTTTAGGAGATAACTTTGCTTTATATGTTAATTT
>Ga0181379_1000159_pt1 | contig 34023 bp, 51 predicted proteins | sample 2SPOviralmetaG_FD_130115 | JGI IMG/M metagenome (GOLD analysis project Ga0181379, IMG submission 130115) | Marine viral communities from the oligotrophic San Pedro Time Series (SPOT) site, San Pedro Channel, CA, USA - 2 SPOT_SRF_2009-07-10 | ecosystem: Environmental > Aquatic > Marine > Strait... | reverse complement strand
CCGATTATATTTTTTATGTTTTTATAGTGGCAGAAATACTTTGCTCCATCAGCGCAGTAATCCCTCCACTTTTTCTTTTGTTTTCTAGTTAGTTCAAACGACAACCCATAAAAGAATGCATTGTTAAACACTCTTCCAAAGAACTGAGTATAATATACTAGCCCTCCTGATTGAAAAGTAGTTCTATCAGTTAAGGGAACTTTTACTCTCTTGTTATATGCGGGAAAACAAAAGTACCCTAGTCCATCTAAAACTACCCCGTTTGGCTGTTCTATCATGATGTCTCCTACTAACTCAAAGAAGTCATCTCTTATTTTTCTCCATTCTTGAGGAGTATACCTATCTTTTAGATTAGGATTCTCCTTCACCACCTTTCTTCCAAAATGTTTATCTCCCAAGACACTTACCACTGGTCCCCATGAAGATATCTTCCTGTCTCCTCTCTTGAATACACTCATATTACTTCGACCTCATACCAGGACCCATCTTTTGATTAGAATCTAAATCAGAGTTCTCGTCAGGAGGTATTGCTTTATATGTTTTAGTTATATGTTGAACCACTTGGTCTTTTACTGTAGAGATATATTTATTTGGTATAACAATATCAAAATCATAAGGAGTTGCACAAGCATCTACCTTGTCTCCACACTCAGTAAAGGATTCTGCTTCTAGTTTATCTGTAAATAAAGCGTTTACCGATACAATCTCAGGAGTGCTACCTACTACGTACAAATAGCCATTGGCTAAGTAGAAGTAATTAGTAGCATTTTGGAATTTTCTTTTTTGCTGCGTTTTAAAATCAGCAAGCGTTCTTAGTCTTTGGTATTCAGTTTCACCTGTGATGTTGGAAACTGATATAACGATAGGTCCTATTGAAGAATTGAATATATCAGGAAGTTTACAAGTAGTCCTCATTATCTTATCACACTTTCTGAACTCTGCTATCTCACACTTGTCAGCTCTTATCCTGTGCATCTCTACACAAGTTACTTCTGTAAATATAGAGCTATCTCTAAATACGTCTCTTAAAGGTCTTTGGGATAAAATATAGCTAGTATAATTTTTAGCTAGAGAGTAAATATACCTATCGCTAACACGGTCATCCTTATTTATGGCCTGGATAGAGTTACTTACGTCTGATATGAACTGATATATAGTCATTCTTCTAATTTAATAAATATATATGATATAACCAAATTTCTTACAAAAACAAAGAGGGCTCCAAGAGCCCTCCTGTTGCGGGGGAAAACCAACCAAACCCCCTCATTATTCATCTTCTCGAAAAGCTACAAAACCATCGAAGAATATTTTAGAAGCTACCGTTAAACCTGCTATGTTAACTTGTCCTGGAGTACCAGATGTTGTACCGTTTATTGTTAAGATTACTTGAAGAGCAGCTCCAGAAGATGAAATTTCACCTCCTATAATATATTTTTTGTCCCGACCTGGTCTATAACCAGCAGGTAATGTGAACAACTGAGCATTAGTCCCTGCTGCATCAGTCACTGTTCCCCTAAACTCTATTCTCTTGTCTCCTTTTTTTCTAAAGCCAAAAGCGACAGTTCCTGATGAACTGTAATTAGTATTTGCGAATGCTGGTGAAGCTCCTCCAAATGCATTGACTGCTGTGAAACTTTCATCAGCAGGTAACACATCATAAGGCAGTGTACCAGTTTGGTCTAAGTCGGGTACAAACTGTACGTCCCAAGAGGCTCCATCATAATAAGCTGTAATAGTATGATTTTTGTTTCCAAGAACGCTAGGCATTGTGGAGCCAAAAATACTAATGACAACGGGAGAATTTAGTGTTGCATCAGCTAGATATCTAAATGTAAAGGTCATACCTTCTACTGGTGTACCTGATACTGCAAAAGAGTGGTTACCTACTGGAGTTACAGGAGCTGAAGAGAATATCCTGTATGAAGTAGTTCTAGATTCTACATCTAGGTTGAAGGTGTTACCTCCACTTACTATTTCAAAACTTTCTTGTTTTTTTATTAAAGGCATTTCTTATGATTTATAGTGTACTATTGTCATAGTTTGTGCTATGATGTTACCTGCTGAAGCAACATCTGCTAATTGAATTTCTATATCATTAAGTATAGTGAAATCAATTGAAGACATTGCTTCTGGTGTCCCTGCTGCATCAGTACAGGGGATAGCGTAATTACATAAATAATCGTAAGCGGCCCTCGAAAAGGCAGCTGTCTCTTTGTTTACTTCTACAGCTAATGTACTAGAGCTACTTCTACGTAATTTTATATCTAATCTAAACAAAGCTTCTTTTGCTGTGCTTTTCTCTAAAAATGTTTGGATAGAAGGTAATCTTCTAATCAAGTCTCTGCCACCAAACCGAAGCTTCACTGCATTGTCATCAAGAGTGAATGCTCCTCCTGAAGGACCTGTAAATAGAGCTCTAATATGTAAATATTCTCCGTTAGCATCTAGAGTGTTCGCTGGTAGTGCGTACTCAAAACCAGAAGCCGTTGTGAAAGAAGTAGAAGTTGAAGCTTGAGATGTAAAATTTGTGTACAGGATAGCCATATTATCAGCACCAGCAGCTCCTGCAGCACCAGCAGCACCAGCAGCACCAGCAGCACCTGTGGCCCCTGCAGGACCTGTGGCACCTGTAGCCCCTGCAGCCCCTGCAGAACCAGTTGCTCCTGTAGAGCCTGTAGCTCCTCTAATATCTCCAGTTGCAGCAGTAGTACCATTAGTAAATGTAAAGGTTAAAACTCCTGTGCCAGCATTATATGCCGTACTAGCTACTCCATTACCCGCAGGACCTGTAGCCCCTGTAGACCCAGTGGCCCCTGTAGACCCAGTAGACCCAGTAGCACCTGTAGACCCTGCAGGTCCAGCAGGCCCAGCAGGCCCTTGTGCCCCTGTAGTTACATTTGCACAGATAGTATCAACAATTGTTTTTATAGCACTATCGTAGTATGTTCCTGCAGGAATAGTCTTTACCCCACAAACAGTTAATGCATTTGTAAGTCTAATACACTCATCGTTAAGCAGGTGGCTGCATCCTAAACTACCACAATTACATCCTGTTGTACAGCTAGAACTGCTACAAGTACAACTACTACTAGAACTACTACAACTCATTTTATTCGTTTTCTATTTTTTCTAAATTCTGTAATTGATTTAAAATTGTAATCATTTTTTGAGTAGGAAACAATTCTTGTTTACTATTTATAATTACTAATTTTATATCATTCATCAGATTGGCATCTATAATAAATTTTTCCATTGGTTTTTTATTTAATTTAACTAGATAGTGTCCAACTAACAATTAGTTTGTCACTAGCAGTCAACGTTTGGCTCACTTGCCACCCTACCACAAGTAAATTAGTGCCCTTAGCTATGCCTCCTGCAGGTACAGTAAATTCTTTTCTAAAGCAGGTTGTATACATAGTTCCTATCTGTGCAGTTGTAATGTCATAGTTAGGAGTACCAGATGCTTCCACTAATTGAGTTATAGCTGTAGCAGGCGATGCACAAGCTGTGAACCCTACTGCAACTTTACCGTTTATTTGGACATTGTTTGTGTTTGTAAACGTACCTGTAAGGACTAACTTAGCTCCTGCTGCAACATCAAAAGGTACAGGTATCCCTGCCATCCTTTGGTTTGAAGCATTACTAAATGCTGTTGGGGCAGAATCAAGCCCTTCTGTGTAAATGTTTTGGTCCCACAAATTAACACCAGTAGCTACCTCACCAGCCCATCTGTACTCATCAGCAGAAGTGATGGGAAAATCATTAGATGAACTGTCTGTTGCAAAGAATTGATTAGAGGCAATATGACCTGCCTTGCTATTCAAAGCTAAAAGAACTGTGTTAAGGTCCTGACAATTTAGATTATCACCAATATTTGGTAAAGCAGATGTGACAGTAATACATCTATCAGGTAATTTTATTTTACAAGGCGTACATACAGTATCGCTACAATAACAAGTATCGCAGGACTGAACTACTACTTCTTTACATGTTTTACAAGCCATTTTCTTTTATTTTTTTATTAGCAACTACAAGCACAAAGCTTTTCTATAATAGCATTCAATAGTCCTTCTAGATTAGTAGGATTATTGTAGCATGGGTTTGTAGAAAAACATCCAATAGGAATATTGATATTAGCCATATCAAGAGTAGGTATTTTATCTAGTGGCGTTGGTATCAGTGCTACAGTTGTTTTTAGTGTACAAAGTTCTGCTGTTAGTTTATTCAACACTTGAATCGGAGTAATGTCAGCATCCGCTGTAGGAGAATAATCAAGACATCCTTTTGCATAGGGACCTCCTGTTACACCTGCTATATCTCCACCCATGTCAACATAACTCTTGTTAATAAGAGTGTACACATCAGCAATGACAGTATCCAAGTCAGTACAAGTTTGACCTGCTAAACTTGAGGGTGCTATATAGTTGTGTTCTACATTTACACAAGTGGCAAACAAAGATGTCCCACAAGTATCACTAAATTTGTAACTATTACAACTCATTTTTTATTTTTTTCTAGGTATATATTCATTTCTTCTAGCATGCAATCGGAAACTGTATAGTCACAATCAAGGTCTTGGCATATAATGTGTTCCATAGCTTTTACTACAAAATAATCAGGTATGTCAAAACTATATTCCTTGTCGAAAACATACTTATGAAGTAGACCATCAGACTTGTTCTGATAGTGCCTCTGTATCTTTTCGTAGATAGAGTTTTGTGTATTAATATGACGTTGTAGTGTGTCCATTTCCGCAGTCTTCTCCGCAATCGCAGTGTTCTAAATCATCGACAATATCCATTGCCAAATCGTATTTTCTTTTAGCAGCTTTTATGTTACCAAAAAGCATATCAGCTTTAGCCCCTCTAATCATAAACTCAGCTTGCATTATTTTATTTAAACAGCTAGAGTCAGGAACGCATTCTAGGTTAAGACCCATAATTTGTTTCTGTATTCTTAGTTCTAGCCTTACTGTTCTTAAATAATGTCTTTCATATGAGAACTGTGTACCCTCACATACAAATATTTTAATCTTGTATATACCGTCTGGTAAATCAGGTAAATCATCGTCACACCCGCTTGAGCAACCGTAGTTTAATGAGGATGCGTTGTAGGTAGTAACCTTACCCTTTGGGTAACTGTGTCTTACTGCTGATTGTGACCCAGGAATAGTTATATCAATATACGTAGGGTCATCTACTAGATGTTTCCAAATAGAGATGTCCGCAAGTATAAGTATCCTAGCATCATACGTAGGAAATACTTCAAAATTTAATACTGGGTCTAATCCACTGCTCATTTCAATAGTTTAATAGTCGTTACTATGGCTCCAACCTGTATGAAGTTAAAACCTAAAGATGTCATTCCGACTGACCTCCACCGATACCATTTTCTCACCGCCTTCTCTAGTTTGTCTTCAGTAACATCCGTATACTTTTTGAAACTCTTTTGTAGGTCCGTAGCAATTAATTTTAGAGAGTCTAGGTTTTCCAAAAGTGTTTCGTACTCCATCACAAACATGTCAATGTTACCCACAAGCGCATCGTAACTTATTGTGAGAGAGTCTTTTATTTCGTTCAATAAAACATTTTCTCTACCGATTTCAAGAAGTCTTTTGTAGTCGTCAGCATAGAACATCACATACGTGGTGTCATCAGCTTCAAACCTAAAGACCTCCAGAGTCTCCACTATATTCGGGGATTCCTGAGAGTATACTGTCCAAGGGAGTATTGCGAATAATAATAAGAGTAGAATCGGTTTCATAAATGTTTTCAGTTAGTAGGTTTTCAAAATTGGTTAATTCGTTATAAATACTTATTTGCAGACTGTCCATTTTAGACTGACTGCTTTCTATATTTTTGGTCATTTCAAGAAGAGCATCGAGCTCTTTCTCTACTTTCTTACGTTTGTTGATAATGTCTTTGTCTATGTAACTGTCTTTTGAGTTGCAACCCTTAGTGAACAGTATTCCTATCAAAATGCATAGGATAGAAAGACGAAGGAGGAAGTCCAATATTTTGTTTCCTCCACGCTCTTCGAATTTACGTAAAATATTCTTAATATCCAAATTCATTACAATATGTTTTGTATCTGACTGATGACGTTCCTGATTGCATCAAAATCCTCGTCATTTAGTGTTGCACCCATGTGAACGTCAACAGCCAAGAAGATGTAACAGAAATTGTTTTTATTGTGGATTTCCTTTACATGGAAACAATGTGTTTCTGACACTTTTTGCGTTACCAATAAAGGACGAAGTAACCCTTTTTTATTCAATTCCTTTACACTTCTTTTTGTTTTACCATCTTGATATATTTCTTGTACCATATGTATGTACTCGTTATCAAGAGTTTGTTTGTTAAATGTGTGAGTAAATTCTGTAGGGTTGATAATTGTTCCATACAGAAGCCCCTCTGGTTTCACCATCGTACCTCCGTTAGATACGTGCACAAGGACCGCTTTGTTAACATTAGCCCTGTTTTGTAGCAATCTAGCTAATGTATCAAGATGCAGCTTTGTGGATACCACTTGCCCAAAATCAGTTTCTTTTCTCCACTTCTTAGGAACCATATATTTAAATGCCTCAAAGTTTGAACTTATAACTCCTAGCATTCCTCCTACAAATACACTCAAAAGCCCCACCAAGGCTATCCATAAATCAACCATATTTTCTTATTTTATACTCCGTCATGCGGCCTTAAAAGTTCTAAATTAAATGATATTGCTTCCGCTGTCACATCAAAAGTACCTGAACCTTTAAACCTTACATCTATTTTGTCTCCTACTTGTAGATGTTTTAAAAATGTTATTGCAAATGCCCCTGATGCATTAACACCTTGAAAAGACCTTATACTTTGGCTTTCTGGTACTTCAACATCATTATGAAATACACCAGTCTCTACATCTACATTATTTTGACTAACTGATATTGCAAAAGCCCCAACAAATTGATATGTCCCTGGTATCTTAATTACAAAGCTATCTCCATAGGTACCTACTGGTGCTTCATAGTCGATATTATAGAACTCACTTCGGTCTGTATTTTCTAACGGAGTAAAAGATGTAGCATTTATTTCAAAAGTTTGTCCTCCATTTACAGAATACATTTCAGCATAGGCTGTTCTATACTTATCAAAAAAGTCTTGTAGGGAAGTATACTTACTGCTAACAGTGCAAGTGCCATCAGTTACCCAAGTTTTTGGTATTAATATGTCTTTGCTTCTGTGTGCCATTATTCTAAGTTCCTCATACCACTGTGGTCATCACCCAGTTGATAACCAGCATCAATAGCTTCTTCTTCTGTAAGTGCTGTAATTCCGTCTAGTATATCTCCTGTATTAAATGTTTGTGGCTCATCTTGCCAAGCAAGAACATATGTTGGGTCTCCTGAGTTGGGGAACCAATCAAATGCATATAACGTTACACGCTCATCTCTTGGAGGAGCATTTAGGTCGTAAATATCTTCACTTGCTGTGATAGCAGCTGCTTCATTTGGAAATGGATAATATAAATGCATGATTAATAAATTGAATAGTATGTGTTAATGTCTGTCTCTATATCAGCAATATCCGTGGATTTATCTGCCGTGTATATTAGTATCTCCTGCATGGGCCCTTTCATATTTGACGAACTATTATAGCCCCCAAAAATTGCATTAATAGAATAGCTGTTTCCGCTTGTGTTTCCTGTCGCAAGCTCTGAGCCATTTGCTCTAATATATGAACTCGCACCATTACACAACCCTACCGCAATCATATGTGCTTGTGCAATAGCACCGTCTGAGGTGCTAATTTGTGAGCCTCCGTGTAGAAACAGTCTGTCATTGTGTCCTCCAAACCTATAAGTGCCTGTAAGATTTTCGCCCATAAAATGGAAATTACCACTTGTTGCGTCAGGTTTAATTACGCCAATCGTAGTCTGTGGAGGTGTTACTGATATAACAGTACTTGGCACGTAAAAAGTTCTTGTAGCATAAGCATCAGGTGCAACTTTAGTCCCTATTTTTTCAACCGTTCCTGAACTAACAACACGCATCTGTCTTGATGTTGTTGCTTGTGTTGCATCGTTTCCGTTGGTTGTTTGGTCGTACCACGTTACAATAAATCCATTGTTAGCACCTACAAAAGTAGTGAGTGCAGACTCATCAAGATTCCCACTACTATCAAAACCAATATCTTGCTCTGTATTATCTGAGTCACGCCTAAGTCTAAATGCTGAACCTGTATATGCAGTACGTAGTTTTCTTACTGAATATGCGGCAGCAATACCAACACCATAAGTATCTAATAGAAAACTAGCAGTAACTAAGTCTTGACCATTAATGCTTGCAATAGCAGATGCATTGTGTCCATCAACAGATGACATATTAGCAACAGCTACGCTATTTAATTTATCTATATTAGGCATGATTAATAAATTGAGTAATAGGTATTTATATCTGTAGATATAGCTGCTGCATCAGAAGATTTATCTGCACTAAAGAATATCATCTCTTGCATCAAAGCAATAATACCTCCTCCTGCTGTTGGATAACCCATTAGTGCTTCAACGCTTAATGTGTTTGCAGTACCACTTGCATCTGTTGACCCATTAATTATACTTGTAACTGTACCACTTAATGACTTAACCTCACTTAATACATAATCAGTTCTAATATTAGCAACTCCATCTATACGTGGATTAACCCCATCATCATAGTCAATTCTGAATCCATCAAGTTTCAATGCTTTACTTGCAGACTCTGCATAGTATGCTCTACCTCCCCCTGCCGCAGGTTGTTGAAATACAATAAAGTTATGTACTGCACTAATTGAAGAAACATCTAGGAACTGATTACTTGGATTACCAATAGCTGAAGTTTGTGTAACAGCAGGTTTACCACCATGAGTACTGATTACACCCCCTGCTACAATATGACTTTGCAAACTGCTACCTGTTTGGACACCATCATTTGAGTTGCCACTTTGGTCATACCACTTTACTACTAACCCATTATTAGCTCCTACAAAAGTGGTTAATGCTGATGTATCTAAATCGCCATTACCATCAAACCCTATATCCTGTTCAGAATTATCTGAACTTCTTCTTACTCTAATTGAAGAGCCTGAATAAGATACAGATAGTTTTCTAACTGAATAAGCAGCAGCTACATTAGCACCATATAAATCTAATAATAATGTAGACGTAACCAAGTCTTGTCCATTAATGCTTGTAATAGCAGATGCATTATGGTTATCTACTGATGCAATACCAGTAGCTGTTACTCCATTAAGTCTATCTATATTAGGCACAGATTACTATCTTCTATAATCAGTAAATCCTCCATACTTCTTACCTGCTTTCTTAGCCTCACTTCTACCAGCAGATAAAAGTTTCTCTATGAATGCATCAGTAACAGGTACAACTTCTATGTGAGTTGTAAGGTGCTCATTTTTATCAGCCTTAAATGTTTTCTGGTCTGCATATACTTTGTATTCCATATTAGCAGACATGCTTTCTACGTCTATAACAATTTTATGAATATCAAGATATGCTTTTGGTACTGATAAACCTTTAAATGTAATTGAACCTTGTAATGCCATTTTTTCTAAAATTTTAAGATAATAATATAAAGTCTTGAGATGGGTTAAAATAAACTATACTGTTAGTAGCACTAACTTTTTGTAGAACATAACCCGCTATTCTAACATACTGACCTGTGGTTGACGGTGCAGTAGCAGATAGAGAATTGTTTACAAAGTATAAAGTTGCTCCTGGTTGTAGGTCGGCATTTAGTCTAATAAGACCTCTAACTAAAATACCACTGGCACTTGTTGTACCTACAGCTAACCCGATAGCTGCACTCATTGCTGTTGAACTTGTAATATCAGATACAGCAGTAAGGTCAGTTTCGCCTGAGTTATTACTGATATAGTATGGATTACCTACTGTTAACCCACTAGTGTCGGTTTTTGTAGGGATAAGTTTATCTCCTAATATACTACCTATACCCGCATCAACACTTGTTACGCTGAATGATGTCGTTGTTGTATCAGCATCATTCTTCCATACAGGTTTTAAACTAGCATCTAGGGAAAGAACTTGTCCTTCTGTCCCTGCTACATCTGGATATTTTATAAAATATTTAGACAGAAGGTCATACTTACTAGAGTAAGTACATTGGCCATCTGTATATAACCACTTCTTTGGTATTAATACGTCTTTTCCCATTTTCTATATATTAAAAACCCCACTCCCTATCAATACTAATAGAGATATGGGGTTCATATTTTCATAATTAATTAAGCTTGTATTGCTGTTATCGCACCTGTAGATGTTTTAATGTAAACATCGCATTTCTTTAACCCAGCTGCTTTGGCAGCTGCATCATCAGCGTATGCAGGTAGAGAGCCTAATACTTCAGTTAATCTAACATAGCCATTGGGTATGTTACACCCACCTTTGACTAGTTCATCTTTTTTTATTGCTACATCGAAGTTTGCCATGATATTTTAATTTTATACTACTCTAGTATATGTATTACTAGTTGTGTTGTAATAAGTAGCACCTACCGCTAATCCTGCTCCAGATGCAGCAGCATTATCTACGTATGCAGGTACAAGGGCTAGTACAGCTTGTATATCAGAGAACTGAAGAAGACTGCTAGCATTTGTAATAAGCATTTTGTTTGCTCCAGGGGCTGTATTGTCTGTAGGTAGGCCATATACCGCAGCATTGTTGTGGTAGTATGCTAATGACTTAGCTCCCCCACTCGCTACGGTAACTCTAAGTGAATGAGTGTTAGATGCAGTAGTTGCTTTTAAAACTACGTTTGCATTAGCAGCAACTGCACTACCAGTTGCAGAAACAGTGGTTGTTGCAGAACCATTTCCTGCTGCTTTTGAAGTAGCAGCATCTAATACTGTTACAGCGTTTGACTCGTCTGATGATGCTGTGACAAACATATTTGCAAGTCCTGCTGTACCGTATACAGTCGAATCGCCATATTGATTAGATGATAAGAATGTGTAAGCATCACTTTCATAAGAAGATGTGATGTCAGTACTGTATATAGCAGGTTGTCCTGCGTTAAATACATTAAGTGTACCAGAGGTGTCTATACCTGCTGTCTTAATTACAAACTGTCCTCTAGTTGCATCATTCTCAAACTTAGAAACATATAATACTGCTCCTTCGTCATTAATAATTTTTTGAGTGCCTGGTAAGGCAGGGTTGTCAGTTATTGTAAAGAAGTCTCTAAGAGGAAAGCCTTTTGGCAACATTCCCTCAGCATCCAACTTCTCAATAGCCATAAAACCTGCACCCCCTTTCTTATCGTCACCTGTACCGATAGCGATAGAAAAGTCAGTCTCAGTGTTTCCTACAATTGTGTCTTCTGTTAAAGGGCCTCCAAGTGCAATAGTCTTAGCACCTTCTTCCCCTTTTTTAAAATAAACGCCATTTTCCGCAGTATTTGCGAAATAACACGAAAGCCTCCTATACCCTGCAGGGATGTTGCAATTTTGTTTAATTACTCTTTCCCGAGGTATGGAGACATCATATGTGGGCAAACTTGCTGTATACTTAGATAAACTCATTGCCCATTATTTTGTTGCTTGATACTCTCTGCGAGTTCACGCATTCTTTCAAAAAATTTTGATAGTCCTGGATTACTAGCCATGATAATATATTATAAAAAAGGGGGAGGATACCCTCCCCCTTCTTAGGTTAATGAATCAGTCGATTAGACTCCTGCTACATCAGGACATTCAGTGACACCACCTAGACCTTCAAGGAAGTCTTTGTATGCACACTGAGCACCTTGAGGAATCAAGAATACGTATCTGATTTCCTCAGCCATTCTGCGGCTTGCGGTTCCAGCATAGTTGTTTCTTCTCAACTTAACTGTGAACTTGTCATATTGTAAACAAGGCTCAAGTTTAGTTTCGAATCCACTTAGGTAACCTTCAGCGTAGCTCATTCGTGGAGAAATTCCAGCGAAGTACTCAGCAGAAGCTCTCTCCTGGTTCTTGTAATTAATACCCCAACCAGTTCCGTCAAAGTCTCTTTCGTGACGAGTTACACGGAATGGAGTAGTTACATATTGGTAACCCTCTTGGAGTACTGAAGGAGCTTCACCACCAGAAACTTGGATTTTAACTCCTTTAGGAGTGAAAGTTCCAATCTGCTCTGCAAGCATTGCTGGAGGACACAAGAATGCGTTCTTAGCAACGAATTTGATACCACATTCGCAATCATCTGGGAACGCCCCACCGATACCTGTGATAGTAAGAGTGATTGTACCTGTTGAAGTTGTAGCAAATGGTGCTAAAGCAATGTTAATAGTAATAGTATCTCCTACTGCATAACCTGTTCCTCCGTCTGATAGAGCTACAGATGTTACAGTATTACTCGCAGCATCAAGCTCAACTTTTACAACTGCTCCTGTACCGCTACCACTTGTAGAAACAAATGCTGCAGAAGAGCCTTGAGTTAAAGTTTCAGCACCTGCTGAGCCTCCGTCAGAAGCATTTACAGAAAGAGTACCGTTTGCAATAGAGAACGAAGTGATTTCAGATGCACCTACAGTTCTTTCAGACCAAGCAGAGAACTCATAGTCATCTGGCATAGCTGGGTAAATTGGCTCTTCAACATCACAACCATCACATACTGGTTCTGAAGTCAATACTCCGTCAAAACGTGCTCTACAATCTCCGATATTAGCAGCGTTAAGAGTTACACTTAAATCAGTATAGATAGCTTGTAGTTCAGCTAGTTTGGCATTTGCAGCAGTAGTTTTGGCCGCTGGTGTAGCGAAAGGCCCACAATCTAAGTCTACATCAAGCTCAATTGTTTTTGAGAAGATATTACAAGTTTCACCTGTAACCCAAGCAGTTGTAGCTGCATAGTCAGCATCTCCAACACAGATAGCATCTTGCTCAGGAATTTCAGATATTTCAAGTTCTGCGGCATCTGCGGCAGCAGCAACAACTGATGCAACAAGACCAACACCAGAAGCACCTTCTAATGGAACCTCTGTAGTTAGAGTAGCAATCATAGTTTCTGTTCCGATTGGACCATCTGCTCTTCCTGCATTTCTAACTACTGTGCCTGAAACACCTGTCATAGCATCGATTGCTGTTACAATAGCAGCTGCTGATAACGCATCATTAGCAACTACAATTTTATAATGGAAACCTCCACCAACTTGAGTAAAGCCTGCAGGGCATGTTTCGCAATCTTCAAGAACTCGAACTTCTCTTTCGTCTCCCGACTCATCAATGAGTACGCTAGTAGGTGCTTGGAAAGCTGCAGAAGGAGCTGCTGTTGAAACAATTTGGTAAACAGAAGTGATACCTTCTCTAGAAAGTCTTTCTACAGCTACATTGTTAGCTGGAGTTGCACCTCCCAAGTTAGCATCCTGGTTAGTCCAAGATTGAACTGCAGCTAATGCTTCGCCAGTACCCTCATCTTCTAATGTGAGGCTATACTTAACAGTAGTACCAGAAGCTACTAATTCAGGAGTACAAGAGTAAGTACCGATAACGTCTACTAAGTCACCTACTTTTACAGAAGCACCTGTTCCAGCATCAGAACCAGCACGAAGCTCGTAATTTCTGATGTTGTCAACTAGGTCTCTTACAATAGAAGTACAAGAAGTAGTAGCGCATGGATTAAGACAGTTATCACAAGCATCAGGAGAACCTGAGAATACACTGAATTCCATATTAGCAACTCCATCTCGGAAACCGAGGTAAGAAAGTTGCTCACCGAATAGTTTCAATGAAACTGTAGTAGCTTCGTTTTCTTTTAACGAAATGCCAGTACCAGAGGTACCATTGTAACCTAAAGTTACAGAAGAATATACAGGAGCTTTAGCTGTGTCAACAGTCACATCGAGAATATCCTCTCTAGTGAAAGGAATTGTTGCGAAGTTCTTGTTAGTCATTCCACCAGCTTCCTGTGTACGACCTGTACCAACTTGAATTTGGAACATTTCTTTTGCTCCATAGCCATCAAGGCTTCCTACTGCGGCTGGACCTTGAGCAGTCTTAGCAGCCATTCTAAATAAACCAACCTGCCCATTAGCGAGGGTTAGTGAGCCGCCACCTGTTTTGACGGATTGGCCTCCCAATTCTGAGAGAACCATCAAGCGTGAATACGCTGAATTGTGAGAACGTGAATTCATAATTTCGAGTTTTAGTTAAAATTTAAATATTGTTAATAATCCTATCCCTTTGGATACCAGTTGAATTGGCATCCCCATAGTTCCTGAAGAATGACTCTGCGCACATCGAAATTACTTTATTGCTAAAAGCATCGTCACCTTCGGTATCTATATCTGTAGAAGCATTTCCATTTATGTTTATGTACCCCGCTATATCAACTGGTCGTGGGTATCTATAATACGATAAATGTACTCGCTCTATTTCAAAGTTGTCTGTAATAATGTTCAAGGCGGTTGCTCCGACATAGAAAGGAGCTTCTCTCCACTCGAGAGAGGGACCGTTGTTTGGGTCAAATATATAGCTTTCAGAGTCAAAGTCTTTTATTTCAAAAAGACTCAATCGAATGCCTTCGCACTCGGCTGACTTTGCATAAGCATAAGCACTAGAAAGGTCTAGGTAATCTTCTGGCAGTGCTACTATCGCCTTGTCATCTATCTGTGATGTTTGGGGTAAGTCGTTATTTTGGACAAGAAAGGTGTTAATCTCTCTAATCTCATCATCATTCTTATTTTGAAGAATGTACTCTACCCGTCTTATCTGCTCTTCATTATAAAGAAGAACGAACCTGTCTTTAGAAGCAGTTATATTGTTAGAACTTAAATTCTTATTTACTTTAGTTAAAAATCTTAAGTATGCTTCTTGTATATCCATCAGTCAAGTTGAAGTTTCTCTAGGAGTTCTTCGTTTCCAACCTTAGTTAAAGTAACATAAGCTTGATTAACAGTTCTTCCTAACTTTTCACCGTCTATATAATAGGTTCCGTCTTCTTTAATAATTTTTCTTCTTTTTACGAAATCGTTAATTCTATTCTTAATCAAGATTTCTTCGTAATCAGTTTCTTTGATTGTCTCTAGGATATATTCTAAGTTTCTAGAGTCTGCAATCCATTTTTCTAAGAGTGAAAGCATCACACCTTTTGTTGCACTCTGACCTCTTCGTAAAGCTCCTACATACTGTAAGTATTGCTTCAACCTGTCAGAATCTTTCTTGTGTAAGTTTCCAAACCAAGTCATTACTTCTAATTTCTTTTCAGATGCTGTAGTTTGGTCCTCTGCACTTTGAGTAGTATCTACTACTGAATACAAAGACCCGTTATATCTTGGGTTACTTTGGTCACAGTGTGGAGTAAGTTGCCCTCCTCTATAAGCCATATAAAGCTTAAAGTATTGGTCCATATCGTTTGTATCAATAATCACATTGTGAGATAAATCGATACCACAACTATCTGAAGCTATAAAATCATTTTCGGTAGCTGTAGGATTGGTCTTGAAATAATTTTCTTTCTTTCTTTCAAACCAAGCAGCAAGGTCCTTTCTTTCTTTTATAACTTTTGAGGATTCAGAGCTAGATTTTCCTGCAAACTCAACTGAGTTCTCATCAAATCCAGTATCATATCTTCCTGTTTCAGGGCTTCCGATGTACAAGCATCTTGCTGGTTCAGCGGTGTATGACACCATTTTATATCTATTGATATCTCTTAATCCTCCTGGAGTTGAATCGTCTATTTTTTCTACAATACGATACACTCTACCTTTGACTATTTCAAAGCATTCTGAATACATAATTGGTTGTTTTAAGTGGTTTTAGATGGTCTTTCTTAGGAGAAAGGTGACCGACCTCTGTTTTGAACTCCAAAAGTAGTGCCTCCATCCTTATATTTAGGAGTAGACTTCTTCTTTTTTCTTTTCTTTTTTGTTTTGCCTCCGTCTTTCATTTTTTGTGCTGAAAGCTTTTGTTTTGACATCAGCTCGTTTGCAGCTTGTTCGGCAGCCTCTCTAGACATGCCCTCCTCTTGCATGAGTTTTTCAACAATTTTATTGAACATTTCTTGAGGCGACATAGTTTTTTGCTGTCCTTGTCCTTGTCCTCCTCTGGGCATAGGGCCTTTTTGCATGGGTCTGCCTCCCATTTCGTACATATTTCTATAATTAGGCATAATTATTATTTTTTAGTTACAACCTGAAAAAGCAGACCTTGCTTTAGCTTTTGCATCAATAATGCCAAAATCCATCTTGCCACCAGACCCCATTTGCGTTACGGTCTTCTTCATCTTCTTCTCACTCTTCTCTGAGTCAGGTTTGTTTGTTACAGTCTTCTGAAACCTTGTAATTGAAGGGTCGTTTGATGTTATGGTCTTCATCATCTTCTTCTCACCATCTCTCATTTTTCTTTTACCGTATCGCATGTTTCAAGTATTTAAGGGGGGAATAAATCCCCCCATTAAAAAAAGGTTATATTAAAACTCGTTAGTTTCGAGTTTCTCAATCATTACAACTCTAGACTTGTCTGGAATCCATGCTGACATGGAAGACATAGCGGTGAACTCTCTACCAGGTTGTGGTCGTGAGTAGTTGAATCCTGATTCGAATACAGGTCCGTTAGTAGAACCATAAGAGAAATCAGGCACATTCTTAGGCTTAACAATATACATATTGCTAGTACCTTTAGATTTGTTGTCAATCTCAACTCCTTTTGGCATTACGCTGCGGTCAAGTACGTTAGAGTACATTGGGTCAGAGATATCATACATTACTAATGTGTAAGCTCTCTTAGAAAGACCTGCAGAGTATCCTCGGCTAATGTAATCTCCGAAGCTATCATAGTCAAGAGATGGGTCGTGCTCAACTCTTACGTGACCGATTCCGTTTAGGAATGCCTCACCAATAGCATAAGAAGCGTAAGTTAAATTGTATCTATCGCTACCAGAAAGAATCTTCACTGGAAGAGCATCTTGGTCGATATGTACTGGAGTAGTGTTCTTGAACTCTTCTTTGAATAGCTCACGAACCAAGTTGTGTGCGTGGAATCCAGCCTTGAAAACTAATTTTCTGTCGTGGATTTGGATAGATGTACCGTGATAGATAATCTCAGCAGCACGTTGAATCAACTGACGTAATTCGCTTACGTTTTTGTAGATGAATCTGTGACCTCTACGTAACTGGTGGTAAAGTCCTTCGTTGACTAACTTAGAACCATTGATACCAGTGATGGTAGCACCTCGGTCAAACATCATACCCATTGCAGTAAGTTTCATCAACTCAGCCATTGCAAGAGCTTCCATGATAGGTTGTACTCTTACTGTGTTTTTGACAAGACGGCCTGTACCAGGATTAATTTGTCCTACGAAGAAGTGGTCTCCTCCAAGTTTGTCTTGCATTTTCTGCAATCTATCAGTTAAGTGAGAAGCTTCTTTTCCGTTTACAGTAAGAACGTCTGCGTAAGCAGAGTATCCAACTTGTACTGCACGGTAGTCACCTAGCGTATACTGAAGTTTAACAGAGTTTTTACCAAGTCCCATCATGTTAGGAGCAGAGTATTGAGTATCAAACTCACCAGCGATGTGGTCAATTTTAACATACTCAGTACCTGGCTTCAACTTAGAAGAAGGGAAGTACTTGCTTCTGTCTCTTGTTACAAGCTGTACAGTGTGAACGTAACCGTCACCCTCGTCAACAACTTCTGAATCTTCGATAACAATGACTTGCTCACCATCTACTGGGTCGTAAGTAAGGATATCACCAGGAGAGAAGGGGTGAGATAGTTTAATGTCGAAGAATGAACCATCAACACCTAAGAAATCACCTTCTTCTACGTTTTGTACAACGCAAGGCTTTTCAATATCCATTGCGATTTCGTAGTCGAAACTTCCTCTAATACCATTAACGTAGATTTTATCAGAGTTCTTCAACGCATCCTTAATAAAAGGAACGTTTACGATGCGAGCATTTTCAAAAAGCTCAAGCATCCCTAAAGATGTTCTGTCATCTACATAATCAGCTGCCTTTAAAGCAACTGAGTCAATATACCCAAATTGAGATTGGATGTCACTTTTATTAGTAACCCCAATCACAGTGGAGTCATTAAAATTGGCTCCAATAAATTGTCCGTTAAAATTTTCTTTTCCCATTTTTACTCGATTGTGTGTTTAATATTTATTTATTAGTAAAAGGATTACGAGTTTGTTTATCCTTTGTAGCTTTAAAAGAGAAGTCTTTCTTTTCATTAGTACTTCCCTTTTTCTTTAATTCAAAAAATAGTTTCTTTCTTTCCTCCTGTTGTTTATCAGATGATACTTCTTTAATAAATGACTCTGGGTCTGAAAGAAACCTATATAGTAAAACTGAACGCTCAGGGTCATTTCTAAATGACACATACGCTTCATCTACTGCCGTAAAACCAGTTTTTGGGTCAATGTCAGTTAGGCTCTTGACTACTTGTCTAGCTTGCCTGTCATTAATCTTCTGATTCTTAAGAACGCCACGTACATTCTTTTTATAGCTTGAGATAGCTTTATCTCGTTGCTCTGCTTTTACCTTTTGCTTTTCCATCATCTGTGCATGTTCTCTTTGAACATGAGATTGCACATGCGATACAGCCGTACTAGCTTCTTCTTCTAAGTCATTGGCATCTAATTTACCAAGATACTTATTTATTTTATTGTCATCCCAACCTACAAAGTTTTTATAGTAGGTATAGATGGCACTTAATTTTCCTTGTTCAGAGTCTAAATCAAGATTATTAACTCTGTCAACTTGAGTTTTAGATTTATAGTAGGTATCTAAATCGCCTCCTAATTTTTTAAACTCGAGATATTCTCTTTCTGCAGGGTGAAGGCTATTGTAAAAAGAACTACCTAAATTCTGTTTTTTCCACTCATCTTGTTGCTTAGATAGTTGCTCAAATGCATCCTTATCTATTTCAAGTTCATTTCTTCCTTCAAAATCCTCCCAAAATCCTGTAGAGATTAATTGTTCAGCTGCCGCTTGATAATCAAAGAAAGCATCTTTTGAAGATAAGGCTTCCTCTACTTTTTCTTTTGATTCTTTAGATTCTTCATCATCAAAAGCAACTGGCCTATCGAGGATATCCTCTATTTCAACTTCTTTAGATATAGGAGTTGCTTCTCCATCATCATCATCTTCTTCTTCTTCTGTTTCTACGGAAGGAGAAGATTTCTTATTTGAAGTTTCTCTTTCTTTCTTGTCCTCTTCAAGATTTTTTTCTAATTCTTCTGAGGATATATCTTCCAGTTCTGTTTTCGGTGTATCTTCCTCTCCGTCTTCTAATTGAATAGTAAAAGGATTACCGATGGTAAACGGATTCTTAGTTTCTTCTGGCATGGTGGTTATTTTCGATTACAAACTTATGAATAATATTTAGATTATGCAAATTTATTACAAGGGTTAAACTATGGTATAATATGTCTAAAATTTTTACAAACTTTGTAATATTTTTTTTTACCAATTTGTAAATTTACAGAATTTGTAAATTTTTAATTTTTATTCATCCTTGCTATTTGCATTTGCTTATCAGCAATCTCTCTTCTTGTGTCTAGCTCTTGTTTCTTCAAGTTCATTTCTTGTTGCTTCATCAAGTACTGCCTATCATCAGATATTTGTCTCCTTCTAGATTCTTGCTGTAACTGTCTTTGTTTAAAACGCATATCCAAGTCTCTAGTTGCAGTTTCTAATTGCTCAACTACTCTTGGTACTTCATTCTCATCTGGTATGTCTTCTTCTTTTAGGAAGCCAAGAGAAAGAATAGTTTGCTTATTAAGAGCTATCTCTCCTTTAAGTTTTTCTATTTCCATCTTATGCTTATGCTTAAGTTGTTCTAGTTCAAACTCAGCTGTTTTTTCTAGTTCTGCTTGTTGTTGCTTCTGTTTATTGGCCATCTGTTGTTGAAGTTCTGACCTTTTTCTTCCTAATCGTGCTACCTGAATTACTTTAGCAGTAGAATCAGCAGATATAACTTCAGCCATATCTTCTAGATTTTTCATGATAGTGTTGTCCCCAAAATATGTTTTCTTAAGAGTCTCCAATTCAGTTCTTCTCTTAGAATTATTTTGAGTATATATTTTAAATCTTCTTATTGGCAGTTCAGGGTCTATCATAGAAACAAAGTGACGTATCTTGTCGCTATCAGTATAAGACACCGTTATGTCATTTCCTTCTTTTTGTAACCACTGTGCAACATTGATATGCATCTCTGCTGACCTTTGATGGAACTTAGCAAACTTATCAAACCAAACCTCTGTTTGTGCGTATGATGCATCTTGGCTTACTTGTATGCCAGTTGCTGTTGTTTGTTCAATGGGACCAGCCATTCTCTGAGGATTAAGCCCTAACTTCTCAAATGCCCTGGCTCTGATTGCTTGTGCAAACTGAAGTTTACCCATCATGGCTGCCGTAAGGTCCATGTTGACCATTTGGAAATTATTGAAAGCAGTCCCTCTAGCTTGAGAGGAATCAACAGGTAATAATCCTAGATTACGAGTCACCTCCATTAGTTTACCAATTGCCTCATCTCCCCCAAAGTCTTTAAGAAATTCAGGCATGTATGCCAAATCCATTAGGAAAAATAATCCGAGCTCCTTTGACATATAGTCTCTTGCCATATTCATAGCAAGAGAATATTCTACTTGGTCTATCTCTACTCTAGATACGAGTGAGGTGTTTTCAAATAATCCATTTACAGGTAGAAGAGTGTGGTACAAAGAACTTTCTCCTCTTAATTGATATTCCATTGGCTCCCCATAAAGATACAGATGTTCTGGTAGGTCTGTATTTTCATTAAGTATTTTTACCCCTTTCCAAACTTCAGGTACGTAATCCCAGAGTATGGTATTTTCTTTAGGATTTTTTTGATTCTCTTCTAGAGATACTGTAGTTAATTTCTTTATTTGATATTCATTGATAATGTCTTTTAGAATCTCATCAGTGACTATCTCTGTTACTAACTGATTATTATCAGGTTTTTTCATAGTAAGGAATCCTATCCTCTTGTAAGACACCCAATATGCTTCAACAACCCTAACCATATCATAACGATTCTCATAATCGTTAAAGAATGAATTAAAATTTTGATTCTGATTAGGAAAATGTCCCCTATATCCAAAATCCATTCCTGTTTGGTCTTGTAGTACCCCTAAGTTTTCGTAAGCAATATAATTAGGGTGAGACACTCTTTTGTTATACCCTCCAAAATTTTCAAGCCAAGATTGTGTATCCTTTATACTGTTGGAGGCTGCTACTTCAGACTGAGTATAATGCTTTGATTTCAGTAAATCTCTTTTCTGACTTTCTGTTATCATATGTCCGTAGTTAACTACTACTTGGTTAGGACTTAAGTACTGTATTCTGCCCACGTATTCACCCAGTTCAGGATACTTTTCTTGTTCACTAACAGAACAGAAGGTGTTTAGAGGTGACCATCGTTCAGGGTGATAATAGTCATGGCCTATTCTCCAATGCATAAAGCACCTACCAGTTATAAGATAATCTCTAAATAAATCTCTGTAGAGTTCGTCCATTTGAAATCTAGTCTCACCTTCCTCAATGGTTTGTTCAGCCCACTCTATGTAAATAGGTTTCCACTCAGAGTTCATATAATCCTGAACTTCTTTTGGGATATTTTTAGACTTGAAATCTTGTATCTGTTTTAGGTACTGCTGTTTTTGCTCATCAGACTCAAAATCCTTTTTCATGGGGTCCATACCCATATTAATGAGTTTAAGTTCAATTTCAGTATTTAAAGACTGACCTACCTTTTTCCAAAGCATATCTCTTTTGGTCCTCAAATACTCATTTGTGGATGTAGGGTCATTTGCATAAATAATAGTAGGATTAGGCTTTTTAATGTACTCACCTATCAGTGTGTTGATAATAGGTTCTACAAAGCCATAGTGTTGCAAATCTTCAGGAAGGTCTGATTGCTGTCTAAGCATATCAACTTCAGATAAAAAAGCAGAAGTGTTCGTAACTGCACTGTACCCGTAGCTACCTTCTACTATTCTGTAAGCATCTTCAAATCTATGTCTTGCAACATTAAGCTGACGTATACCTATAGTTTCTAAAGTGTCCATGCAGTCCTTGAACCACACTTTAGTCTTCTTTTTTTCAGGAAGAGCTTGAGCAGGTAGTCGGAGTCCATCACCTAGAAAAGGTGCATCTTTAAGATTTATGTCGAAAAACATATAATAATTTAATGTCTAGTGAATATATGAATAATATTTTAATTAAACAAATTTGTTACAATTATCTATATCTTCCTCTTCCAAAATTCTTATCCGTAAGTTTAGAGAAAGCATCCCTCTTTACCTGATACTTATCTTCAGAGCCTGTAATATTATTTATGGATAGTTCTTCATCCCATATCAATGCGTGGCCAAAAGACATTATACGGTCATAATTTTTGTAGTTACCGAATTTGATAATTTCCTCCAAAAGCATTGGGTCAGTTATCCTAGACACCCCTAGTACTGTTATCTCATCCCCTTCTGTAGACATCTCTCCTGTAGGTATTTGGTCCCAACAATACGTCTTAAGTAATTTTAAAAGATGCTCCTTGTTTCTAGATGTAGCTGGTAATCCATAATCAACGTTTGCTCTACTATTTTCATTTATCCTTAGATTTGTACCCCTTGCCTGTGCTATATAATGCTCTGCCTTTTGACTACGAAGATACTTAACAAACGGAACATCTGCCTCTGGTAGGCATTCTGCATTGTATAACTTTAGGAGCAACATAGCTTGTCGGTAGTAAAGAGTATCCATGTGAGGTCTACCTGTAAGCTGTGCTACTATCTGATTTTGATATCCTGATACCCCTGCCTGTCTTTTAAATATATACAAACAGTTTAAAGAATCAGATGTTGTAGAAGTAGCGACCTTAGCACCGTCAAATCCTGCTATGTATGTACCTCTTTTAATTTGTCTTGGGTCATCAAATATAGGTCTCTCATAAATAACCGAAGGGGCATCGTATGCTCCTCCCCTAAAAGGGTATTCTGTTACAGGTTCTAGAACAGATTGTGTTATTGATATAATGCCTTGAGGGGTTTGTTCTAGTCTTACGTACTCCCCAGTTAGTCCTCCCAATCTAATTGCATCTTGTGTTTTCTTGGCTTCCTCAACAGGAAAAGGATTATTACCAGAAAACAAGAAACAATCTTCTGGTTGAAAAGGATAATACATCTGAGCTTTCTTCCCTTTATCTGAAGATTTCCTGTGCTCCTCATTAATAAATCCTTCTACTTTCGCATGTGACTCTTCCCAATCAGTGACGAATATATTGAATCCTTGAAGTGCTTTATCCTCATCCTCAGTGAAGGCTCTGTTGAGATATTGTACCAACGGTATTTCTCTCTTCTGCCCTCCCTTGTTAGACATCTGGGCAGGGACAAAAAGACTAACTTGCTTATCAGTGTCTTGAATATATTTAAAATGCTCATCTTTTACTTCTTCTAGGTATTTGTTAACATCAAAGTGAAAGAAGTTTGATTTCTCCGTAAACAAGAAGTCCATCTCTGCATCTGCTGCAAAGTCTGTGCTACCTCCTGTGCCAATTAGTACTTCTACAAATCTTCTCTCTCCTAAGTCGTTTTCTATAGCAGGTAAAAGTGCGGAACGTTGTTTAGAATACAAATACTTTCCTACCTCATCCCATACAGCTTCTGTAGGAGTGATACCTGCAAGTAACTCTTCCTTTGAGGTTAGCTGCCCATGCTGTAAGTTCCTAACCGATATCCTAGAGAAAGCAAAAGAATTATCATTAGGTTTCTCCGTTATGGGAAAAAACTCATAACTAATAGGATTAATTGGGTTTCTATTTCTTGTTACAATTCTCTTGTTAAACTCTATCTCAACATCTGAGGATGTTGCTTTATTCCAATCACTAATTTTAACAAAGTCCGAAAAGCAATCAGGTCTTTTCTCGTAGAATTCATCTAGATACTTGGTAATGTTATTAAGGTCAGACTGCGACCCCCCAATAATTAAGGGGTTACTATACTGAAAAATAAAAGTATTATATGCGACTCTTGATGCAATAAAAGATGTCTTAGCAAATCGTCTTGTACCAAATGCAAGTATAGGTTGTTTACCATTTTTATCAGCTTGTTCATAACACCAATTTATTAACCATTCGTTGTCTCTTAAGTTAGGATTATCTACAACTCTTACAGAATTTCCAAACTCATCTCGTTTGTCTATAGATAACCTAAAAAAATTAAGATGCCAATAGAGCCAACCTGTAATATGTACCCCACCTACATCTACTCCTGATTTACAATAACCTATATGTCTCATCCAAAATGAAACATAATTTTCATCATCTCTTTCAGGTAGAACCTGATGCAATAAGAAAGAACTGTATGCTATTTTAGGAATCCTCGCCTCCTGCATTATTTTCATTTCTTGCGGCTACAGCATCTTTAATGTAAGAAACCATTTCATCAAATTCCATTCCTGATACATTAACAAGCTTGTCTCCTTTAAGAGAAAAAGCAGGCTTTAAATCATTAAGTAATGGTATAAGAGATTCTTTAACGTCAAAATCTTTACCAAATAATTGTTTAGCTATATTATTTGTTTCTCTTATTCTAAATAGACATTCTGTAGCAGAAGAGTCTACCATAAATTTAATGTAACCTTCGGCTTCATTTTCAGGGTCAAGCTCTTGAGATTTAGATGTCAAAGCTTCATGCATTTCTTCACAATACTTTATAGTATTTTTGAAATACTTTTCGTGTTTTTCTAAATGTTTATCTGCCATTTTTCAATTCTTCTAAAGTTTTTTCTAATGCTTGTGCAAATTCTTCATCTGTACAATTTAATGCTACGGGGCTTACACTTTTTCTTTTGAAGTTCTTTCTTCTTAGTGTAGCCCTAATTAGTTCCATTGCTGTGTGGTCACTACTTTCTGTAAGTACTTTTGCGACCAAGTCAGCTATGTGTGTTTTTCTTAATGATTTCATTACTCTTCTATAACATTTCCTTTAAATAATATTTTATACGTTCCAACATTAGTTGCTAGACTCAAATGCTTATGTATTTCTCCTGGAATCTTTGTATTGTACATTGCTGTAATATCTAAAGACTCTCCATCTTTTATTTCGTCTTTTATGTATCTTATCTCAAAGCAGCTGCAAATTTTTGCTTTTAGGAGTTTAATATCCATTTCATCATCCGCAAACCCATCATAGTCCCCTCTTAAATTTATAAGACTAAACTTAAATTTTGATGTATTTGGATTAGAGTTTAAAATTAAATCGTCTACGTACTCAATTACTAGTTTTTCTCCCTCAACAGTCATAAACACTTTCTCTGCATCATGTATTCTGACTGCTATGCCTTGTTCTGGAAACTCTTTTATGTCATGCCAATTGTTAGCTGGACAAACCTCATCAGCTACTTTTGTTTTTGCTTTTAAAGGGCATTTACAGATGCCACAAATATATCCACCAACTATTGTTGTCTTGTGTTCGCACTCCATACAAGTTTTGTAACGAAGTTCACTAAAATCAGGTATTTTACCTGTTAGATGATTTTTCCAACCCTCAATAATTCTTTTTGGCCTAATCTTACCCATTTTTTACATTTTTAAGATTGAATCTCTTTCTAAAAAACCATATGTTATTGACTTTGTTAGAGATAGCTCTTTGTACAAGATGATTTATTTTTTTTATCTTGCTATCTACAATATATAAATTATCTTGTATATCTGCAACCTTTTTTGTTGATTTTTTTTCAAAATGTTTTTTGTCTCTCTCGAATCTTTGTTTTAGACCGTGAAGAGAGGATATAGTGTAGTAAAGGTTACCAAACTTAGGTATCTTAAATACTACCTCATCAGACTTTTTTACTTCCTCTGTAAGTTTGTCTAAGAAATACCAATACATTGCTTCTGCTGCTTCCTTGTCTCCACCTTTCTTTTCGTATTCATCAAGGACATCCTCTAGGAAGTATATTTTATCTTTATATTCCATTGAACTTCATGATGAAGGCTACACTGTGTTCTGAGTCTAAAGCTGATTTTAAATGTGATAGGTCAGTATTAAATACTTTTTTACCTCTGTTATTTTTATCTATTAATCCTTTCTTTTTTAATCTAGAAAGCATAGTAGCAACATTTTGCTCTGTATTTACACCTATACCAGATGTAATAACTTTATTTTTAAATTTCTTATCGTTCATGTCATACAATAAACATAAAAGCAAGATATCCATGTCCCTCTTAGTTAAAGATGTAACAGAAACAGAATATATCTCTAAGACCTTCTTTATAAGGTCAATTTTATCTGTATATTGTATGTCAAAAGGAAGTGCTGTGTATTTAGACATATTATATTATTTACTCACCCTAGAACCCCTCTCACCAAACCCCCTATAGTCCCCCTTTCCTCTCTCCCCTTGTTTGGACTTTGCAAACATAATAAATAAAATTGACAATGTCAAGTGTTTTCTGTAAAAAAAAAATATATATAAAAAAATATTGTAAATTACTTGTTTATGTCAGATATATTTTGTAGTTTCACGCAAAACCATATTTATGACAGACCCTAACGAACTATTAGACAGGGAGTACTTTCAGGATTACTTCGAGTGTGTAGTAGATTATGTGGACACTGAGCACTTATCAGATGAGCTATATGACGAACTACGAACAGAGATAGAGGATTTTGTTTTCGAATTATTTCTACACGATGTCAGATGTGGTATTGCCACTCATTTTGTGGAGACAATGTTCAAACTATTTAAAACAAAACTAAACAATGGGAAGTAAGTTAGATGAAGCTCTAAAGAGTTTAAATAAAAATTTTGGGTCGGGTTCAGTTTTTCATCTCGGTGAAAACGAAGCATTTGAAAATATAGAAAGAATATCTACAGGCTCATTAGGACTAGATACAATTACAGGAGGAGGATACCCTCTTGGAAGAATTATAGAGTTGTTTGGGTGGGAATCTTCAGGAAAGAGTACATTGTGTATCCATGCAATAGCACAGGCACAAGCAATGGGAAAGAAATGTGCCTTTGTTGATATGGAACATGCGTTTGATAAAAACTATGCAGAGGCTCTTGGTGTAGATACTGAGGGACTTATTTTTTGTCAACCAAACAGTGGTGAGGAGGCTATAGAAATAACTAAGACACTTGCTAACACTGGTGAGATAGGATTAGTAGTTGTTGACTCAGTTGCAACAATGGTCCCTTCTGTTGAAGCTGAGGGAGAGGCAGGTGAGAACAAGATGGGTGTGCATGCAAGATTAATGTCACAAGCAATGCGTGTGTTGTCTCCTATTGCAAGCAGAAATAACTGCACTCTTATATTTGTAAACCAGCTTAGACAGAAGATTGGAGTTATGTATGGCTCCCCAGATGTTACCACAGGAGGCAACGCTCTTAAGTTTTACTCTTCCATCAGGATAAAACTTACATCTAGCAAGTCAGCTGGTAACAAAGAAAAAGTCGATGGTGTTGACAGACAAGTATCTAACTTGGTTACTGCCACAACCGAAAAAAATAAAACATATCCTCCACTGCAAAAACATTCTTTTCAACTTAAGTTTGGAGTAGGTATTGATGCAAAGGAAGAAATAGTGGACATGGCTATAGCTCTTGGTCTCATAGAGAAAAAAGGAGCATGGTACAGCTACGAAGGTTCACAGTTAGGGCAAGGTAAGAAAGCGGTGTTCGCTTTACTTGAAGATAATCCTGACCTTGAGGATATTTTGAAAGAAGAGATAATTAAACATTATAATCAATGAGAGGGGATTTAAGTACTAGAAAGACAAAAACCAACCCGTCTTTTAAGTATGAGTTAAGTGAAGAACAAAAACTTGCAAAAGAAAAAATTCTTGACTCTAAGATTGCTATAGTAACTGGTAAGGCAGGTACGTCAAAGACCTTCTTAGCTTCACAGATAGCATTAGATTTGTTTTTGAAAGGAGGTGTAGAGAAAATGTATATAGCTCGACCACAGGTCTCTACAGAAGATATGGGGTACCTTCCAGGAAACAAAGATGAAAAGATGAGGCAGTGGTGTGCTCCTGTTATAGAGAACATGGAGATACTCCGAGAGAATGGTAAGAAGGAGGTAGAAAAGTGGTTGAAGGAGGGTCAGCTAGAATTATTGCCTTTACAATTCGCTAGGGGGAGAACTGTCACAAACAGTATAATGATTATAGATGAAGCACAGAACCTAACTAAACTTCAAACATATTTATTTTGTACAAGACTTGGTAAAGGCTCTCTTATGATATTTACAGGAGACCTAAGACAGAATGATTTGAAGCAGCCTAGTAGAAGTGGATTTAATCAACTGATAGAAACTGCAGATAGACTAGATGAAATGATTCACGTGGAACTCCAACAGAACTATAGAGACCCTATGGTTGCTAAATTTATGGAGCAATACGAAAAAATTTGTGGCTGGTAATGTGGGTTTACGATAATAAGAAGATAAGCTCTATAGACAGAGTACCTACTGATGCAATTGGATTTGTATATTGTATAACCAATCTATCTAAGGATAGGATGTACATAGGTAAAAAAAGTTTATACCATTGGAAAAGGGTAGGAGTCAAGAGATTTCAAGAGTTAAAAATAGAAGGTTGTCAAGTAAAAAGACATAAAAATAAAAAAAAGTCTAAAAAAGGCTTGCCTGTTTGGGTACATAAGGCTAAATTAGAGTCTGATTGGCTGATGTACACAGGTTCAAACACACAGCTTAACGAGGATATACAGAATGGAGACAGGTTTGAAAAGGTGATTTGGGAGTTTTCTAATTGTGAAAAGAAACTCTCTTTCCTTGAAACTGAAGCTCAATTCAAAATGGATGTTATTAGGGATAGTAGAAAATTCTACAACGGTAATATTCTAGGGAAATATTTCCCAGGGGACTTAAACTGTTAAAATGATTATAAAAGATATAATCAAGGCACATATCAAGGATATAATTGATATGCATGCTAAGACTCAAAACTTTACCCATACAGCAGAAGAATTCTGCAAGAAGTTTAAATATAAGTATAGCGATTCTTGGAGAAGAGCTGTTAGTAGATACCTTAACTCATTGCCTGAAATTGATGCAGATGATGCATTAAGGGAAGAAGCACAAAGTATTAGTCCTGCAAGAGTACTTATATTTGATATTGAAACTGCCCCGCTTATGTCTAACATATGGGGACTGTGGAATCAAAACGTAGGACACAACCTATCAATGCTAGAATCAGACTGGTTTATTATCACATGGTCAGCAAAGTGGTTATTCGAAGAAGAAGTATTTACAGGTAAGCTAACACCTAAAGAAGCAAAGAATCAAGATGATTCTAGAATAGTAAGAAACTTTTGGCAGCTTTTGAACGATGCAGATATTGTAATCGCTCACAATGGCGACAAGTTTGACATAAAAAGAGTTAACACTCGCTTCCTGAAACTGGGTTTACACCCACCGACACCTTACCAGACTATTGACACCCTTAAACATGTCAGGAGGAAGTTTAACATATCATCTAACAAATTAGACTATGTTGCTAAGTTTTTAGAACTTGGAGGCAAGATGCAGACTGGAGGCTTTGAGTTGTGGAAGGGATGTATGGAAGGAGACCAAGAATCTCTCAACAAGATGGAGGAATATAACATCAAAGATGTAACTCTTCTAGAGGAAGTATACTTAAGAATACGTTCTTGGATTACTCCTCATCCAAATATGGGATTGCATATAGGGGACAACGTAACTTGTTGTGCAACTTGTGGAGGAACAGACTTAACTATTGTAGGAACTTACAAGACGTACATGTCTGAGTATGATGCTCTTAGATGTGATTCTTGTGGAAGTATAAATAGGTCAAGAGCAAGCTCTTTAACTACAGAAGCTCGAAGGTTACTAACTAAATCAATATAATGGGTAAAATAGTATTTATAGAGTTAACAGGTTATTACGCAACTTCTAATAATTTTGCTGATACTTTGGATTGTGAAAAGTGCCTGGAAGAAGCAAAAGAAAAAGCTGAGAATCTAGGATTATCTGCAGAGCATTTTGAAGCAGCTTGTGAAGAAGTTTGTGGGGATGACCTAGAAGAAGTGGATACATCTGATTTGAAAAAAGAAAAAATATTAATTAGGGTGGAGGATATTAAGAACATATCTCAAAACTCTAAAGGCAAAGTTATCATTCAGTCTAGACATAGTTTTATGCCTAGGTTGTACGATGACACATATGATTCAGTCATAGAAAAAGTAAAAGATTATATCATAATTGTATAATGAACTTAAGTGATAAACATTTAGAACTATTACATAAACTATCAAAAAGCTGGTTAGCCCACAGGAGACTGGGCTATGACGAGAAAGTCATAGAGGATGACCTTCTAGAAAATATTATGGGTATAGGTTTAAATGTTGAAGATGCGCTTATCATTGTAGATGAGATAAAACATAGAGTTAAGTGGGGTTTCGATTGTTGCCCTAACTGATTGTCAAGAATTTGGATAATTGAATAATTTTTACTATATTACATGGCTAGAAGAAATAAATATAAACCTATAAATGAGGAGTCCTTTTGGGATTCTAGAGCTAGGTATGACGAGTTAAAAACTTCGGGGGAACTTTTTGTAAGGTACCCTGGCATGGTAGGCATATGGAGTTATGATATGATGAAGTTTTTATGTAATGACGATGTTCTTCAGGAGGAGGAGAAGAAGCAGGAAGAAGAGCCAAAAAAAGATATAGATACTCATACTACACAGTGGTATGATAAAAAAGAAAAAGAATGAAACGATTAATTTGCTTATTTATAAAATGGGTTACTCTTGGCAAAGTTTGCATGGGTTATTGCAAAGTAAAAAATTGTATAAAAAAATAATGTCAATAGAAACTGCTATAGTTACGGTATTATTACTAGCATTTATTATTATTGACAGACTACGTAAGTCATGAGAGAGTTTTTTAAAGCAATGTTTTCAGAAGGGGGAACAGTATCTTCCAAAAGAGTGGTCACAGCCATGTGTCTACTTTTTATGCTTATTGCTTTTACATCAAATTTGTTTTGTGATTATACCGTAGAACAACATATGTTTGAATCCTTACAATGGATAGTTATGGCAGGACTAGGATTTACAGCATCAGAAAAGTTTTCTGAAATAATAACTAATAGAAAAAACCAAAACCATGAGTAAAAAAGTTTATCATCTTAGAGGATACCATTATGGGGGCGAAGTCACCATAGGGCAAGTAACAGAGGAGTTTTATAATTACTGGGCTGGGTCTGATGAAGACGAATTCAGTGATTACATTCTACAAGGGTGGGATGACAATGAGGATGAAAGTATACCTCAAATGACAAAAGGGGGTGATGAGTACTGGCACGACCTAGATGATATCTTACATTTTTCTGGAAGTTTTGCTAACTCTGCTCTAACTTTGACAGATACAGATACTGAAGAGGAGAGGGAAGTAGAACATCAATTCTTATGGAGCCGAGAAGGCGGTTTCTTTGACGAGGAAGAGCCTAATTGGGATAATTTGTATGATGGCCTCACTAAAGAAGATTACGTGCCTATAGTGGCTTGTATAAGTGAAGAGAAAGGATGGCTAACTAACTGGGTCCTTGAGCTCGATGAGGGAGAAGAGTTTGACGAAAAGAAACTTTCGGCTGGAATACTCGAAACTAACTTTGGAGAGTTTGTAGAGAAACTATACTATGATGGTAAAGAATTAGAGGACGATGGGGCCGAGAGCTCAACTGGAAAAGGTTTCACTGTAAAGCTTGGATGGTTTAACACAAAATGGGTTGATAACCTAGAACAATACGCTGAAGGAAGTGAAGGACTAACCGAAGCACTAAATGAATTAAAAGAACAGCTTAAATGGGAAGCTGAGAATAACTAAAAATAAAATTAAAGACAAGAAATAATGCCTAGTTACGATTTATCAATAAAACAAGAACACCTAGTAAAGCACAATTGTGATGTGCCTGCAGGTTATGTAAGATTACTTTCAGTAATTTCAAAATTACCTAAATATACAGGAGATGTAGCAGCAAAAGCAGCTGGATTAAGAGACTGTGATATTTATAATTGGCAAGGGAGAATTGCCGTAGTTGGAGATACTACAAGAGCTACAGGTGCAAATGCTACTGGAAACTCTCTTGATATTGCTTTCCCTCAAGAAGAAGTTATGAAGCAAGGGTGTGGCCCTCTTCCAAGAGGATATGTTACATTATCTTCTGTATTAGGAAGACTACCTGTATACAATACTCCTGAAAGAGCTGTTGGAGATGGTTTAAAAGCTTGCGATGCTTTCATATTCAATGAGGCTGGTGATGGCATATTACAATTTGTCGCATCTCCTGCTCCAGTTGGTATCGCAGGAGGAGCAACAGTAAAAGAAATTCCTTATTTTGATGTTGCTGTGCCTAAAGACGACATTCTCTATAGAAACTGCAACATTCCAAGAGGATATATTACGTTAAGTCAAATTATTTCATCTCTTCCTGTTTATGGGCAAGAATCTGAAGCTAGAGCCGCAGGACTTGTCGAATGCGATATATACCTACGTAAAGACAATAGAAGTAATCCAGCCGTTTTATCTATTGTAAAGGATTACTAGGATGAATTATAATTCTGACTTTAAGTATGACCTTGAAATAGGTAAAATCGGGGAAGAAGCATTAGGTAATCTTCTTTCAGACCAAAAGATAGAGGTTAAAACCGATTTTCACCTTGCAGATACTAATAATTTAGCTGTTGAGTACGCCAGTAGAGGCAAATACTCAGGAATATCCACTACAGAGGCAGAATGGTTTGCATTTGTAGAAGGAAACGACCAAGACACTATAGTCTTAGTTAAGACGGATAGGTTAAAGAGTCTTTGCAAGAAATCATTCGCTAGGAAGGTACCAGGGGGAGATAATAATACAAGTAGATTGGTTCTAATACCATTTCACAAGATATTAGAAAGATGATTAGGAAAACTAGAAATAAGAGCCAATGGAAGCTTTTTTCTAAGGATGGTAGCAAAGTTTTAGGTACTTTTCGAAGTAAGAAGAAAGCTGAAGAAAGAGAAAGACAAATACAATACTTTAAAAGAAAAGGATGAGAGATTGGGATTTAACAGTATCATTGCACTGGCCTCACGATAGGTTTGCTATTGGTTGGGAGTATTTACGCCCTACAACAGAACATAGTTGGCATACTGTCCAAATCTTTCTTTTTATGGCAACATTCACCCTTAACATCGAAAGTCATGCCTAAGAAAGCACGCAAACCATTACCGAAGAGGTACAAAGCTGCCCCTGGCTCTGCTAGGGAGAAGATGATTCGAAAAGCAGGCGAGCTATATCGAGCAGGAAAGAAAAAAGAAGCCGCTGAACTTAGAGAGAGGATGGAGAAGAAAGTTCGGGACACAAAAAAGAAAACCACCACAAGTAAAAAATCTGTAAAACGAAAGAAAAAATGAGAAAGTCACCATTTAAAATGCAAGATGCTGATGCTAGTGGTATGGGCATACAAAGTTATAAGAAAGGAGGTAAAACCTCAAAGAAAGGAGGAGGTTCCTCTGTTGATTCAAAGCTTGCCGCAAAGGCAGCTAGTTCAAAGTATTCCAAATCCACTCTTAAAAAAGTATATAAGAGAGGATTAGGAGCCTTTGCATCTAGCGGTAGTAGACCAGGAATGTCTTCACACCAATGGGCTATGGGCCGAGTTAATTCATTTATCAAAGGAGGCCACTCTCAAGACAACGACTTGAAAGGTGGGGGCAAGAAAAAGAAGTAATGGGGCTCGATAGACCAGGTATAAGCTTCGAGTTTGCACCTGCACCCGCAGGTTTTAAGTGGGAGAAGCAGTCTGATGGAAGCTATAAGTTAAAACAAATTAAAAAGTAATCATGGCAGATAAGAAAAGAGTTTCAGCACCCAAGGGATTTCACTGGATGAAAGGTACAGGAGGCAAGTTAAAGCTTATGAAAGACCCTTCAACTGGATATAAAAAGCATCCTGGTTCGTCCAAGTATGCTGACTTTGGTATTCAGAAGGT
>Ga0181379_1000158_pt1 | contig 34096 bp, 27 predicted proteins | sample 2SPOviralmetaG_FD_130115 | JGI IMG/M metagenome (GOLD analysis project Ga0181379, IMG submission 130115) | Marine viral communities from the oligotrophic San Pedro Time Series (SPOT) site, San Pedro Channel, CA, USA - 2 SPOT_SRF_2009-07-10 | ecosystem: Environmental > Aquatic > Marine > Strait... | reverse complement strand
TGTTGAGGGCCATTCACAATGAAGTTTCTGTAGAGGAAGTTGGAAACAGCATCCTCCCGGAAATCAACGACATCAACACGCCATGGTTGAAGGTGGTCGAAAGCTCTGAGGACATGCGCTCTGCAGCGGTCTTGATGCGTCGCAAGGCGTTTGGCCCAGCCCTGGCTCGTGTCCCCGAGGATGGACGCCTGTCCGACTACGAGGATGCCTTGGATCGCCACTACTACGACATGTCCCGCAAGGCCGTGATGAAAGCCAAAGGCGCTCCTGCCCGCTTCCTTTCGCGTCTTCTTGCTGCGGAAATTGACCACAAGAACATCGGAAACATTCTGGAAGCCAGCGCAGTCGGTATCGCAAGTGAACAATTGGTCTCCCTTCTGATACCTGGCGGCACATTGATTCCTAAGCGAGCGTTTTCAGCCATTGCCAATGGCGGGCGTGAGGCTATGATGGACTTGCTTCGAGCAGGCAATCGGTTTGACTTTTCTTCATTCGAGACAGCCCTCGCAGAGTCCGAGTCAACCCGAAGCCTGGACGCCGTGATCACATGGATGCATGCAAGGGAACACAGCATGATGCAACGGATGAGCTACCTCCATCCAGTATCTGCCCTTCCCATCATCTATTACGTGGCCATGAAGGTTCAGGAAGTCTCCGATTTGCGACTGATTGTCCGGGGACGCCTTGCAGGTTTGTCTTCTGAAATTTTGGAGGCCCACGTGCTCTGAGGTGTTCTCATGGAAATTGCAGTCGTTGGTTCACCCGCCTTTACTTTGGGCTTTCAGCTTGCTGGAATTTCCAACCTTTACAATCCCGAGGGGGAGGACGAATTGAATTCCGTTCTCCGTTCCCTTCTCAACAACAAGTCAGTGGGTATCATGGTGGTCGACTCCGCCGTGATGGCCTCGCTGCCCGACCGATTGCGAGATCAATTGTCGGCATCCGTCTCCCCAACCGTTCTTGGTATCGGTACGGAGGAAGACACCACCTTGCGAGACACCATTCGCAAGGCCATAGGAGTCGATTTGTGGAAATGATGTTCCAACCAAACTAGGAGGAAGAAAAGATGAGCAATGAAGGAGTAATTTACCGAATTTCGGGACCTGTTGTAACCGCGACAGGAATGAACGCAGCCATGTATGACGTGGTTCGTGTCGGGCATGAAGGTTTGATGGGCGAAGTGATTGAATTGCACGGCGAGAAAGCCGTCATTCAAGTGTACGAAGACACCTCGGGTATTCGCCCCGGCGAACCCGTTTTGAACACCGAAGAGACGCTCTCTGTTTCATTGGGTCCTGGCCTCCTGACCCAAATCTATGACGGAATTCAGCGCCCTCTTGCCACCTTGGAAGAGGTCATGGGTGTGTTCATCACCCGTGGTGTTGACGCCGACGCTTTTGACATGGAAAAGACATGGACCTTTGAACCACAAGTCGCCAAGGGCGATGCGGTGGTCAGCGGCCAAGTCATTGGTCATGTTCAAGAAACCGAAACCATCGTTCACAAGATCATGGTGCCTCCTGGTAAGGAAGGCACTGTAAAGTCCATCGAATCGGGGGACTTCAACGTGACCCAAACGGTGTGCGTGCTCGATGATGGTTCTGAATTGCAAATGATGCAAAAGTGGCCTGTTCGAAGCCCTCGCCCCTACACACAGAAGTACGCTCCAGACACGCCCCTCGTGACCGGCATGCGTATTCTCGACTTCTTGTTCCCGCTTGCTAAGGGCGGTGCAGCCGGAATTCCAGGTCCGTTCGGATCAGGAAAAACGGTCACCCAACAATCTCTTGCCAAGTATTCTGACGCTCAACTCGTGGTTTACATCGGCTGTGGAGAGCGTGGAAACGAGATGACTGAAGTGTTGGACGAGTTCCCTCACTTGATTGACCCGAACACCGGCAAGCCGCTGATGAACAGAACGGTCATGATCGCCAACACTTCCAACATGCCTGTGGCTGCCCGTGAAGCATCTGTGTACACTGGAATCACCATTGCAGAGTATTTCCGAGACATGGGCTACGACGTGGCTCTCATGGCCGACTCCACCTCTCGCTGGGCTGAAGCCATGCGTGAAATTTCATCCCGTCTTGAAGAAATGCCCGGTGAAGAAGGCTATCCTGCTTACCTTTCATCTCGAATTGCAGAGTTCTACGAACGTGCTGGACGTGTTGAGACGCTCAACGGCGACGACGGATCTGTCACGGTCATCGGTGCCGTTTCTCCTCCCGGTGGAGACATCTCCGAACCAGTGTCCCAAGGTACCCTTCGTATCGTGAAGGTGTTCTGGGGACTCGACGCAGGTTTGGCTCGTCAACGCCACTTCCCTGCTATCAACTGGCTCAACTCGTACTCTTTGTACCCGCAAAGCCTCGACCAGTGGTTCCGAGACAACATCGCTCAGGACTTCCCAGAAATCCGTACGCAAATCAGTGGATTGCTCCAAATTGAAGCCGAACTGCAAGAAATTGTGCAGTTGGTCGGTTCCGATGCGCTTCCAGTTGACCAGCAACTCACTCTTGAGGTCGCTCGTATGATTCGTGAGTTCTTTTTGCAGCAAAACGGGTTTGACCCAGTCGACGCTTACTGCGACATCAAGCTCCAATACGAGATGGCCAAGGCCATCCTTTCGTTCCAAGACGCTGCAAAGTCGGCCATGGCTGATGGTGCTCTGCTCAACGATGTTGTCAACGTTCCTGCCCGCTCTAACCTGATGCGTGGCCGTTTCGAAGAAGGCTACATTGACCGCATCGAAGAGATGGTCAAGGAAATGAACGAACAAATCGCCAACGCCGTGGAGGCAAACTGAGGAGAGGATGAAGATGACTGGAAAAGAATACCGAACCATTACCGACGTGAAGGGGCCTCTGGTCTTTTTGAACAAGACTGAACCCGTGGCTTTTGGTGAAATCGTTACCCTACGATTGGCCAATGGCGACATCAAGAACGGTCAAGTGCTCGACACCTCCGACGATCTCGTCATCGTCCAAGTGTTTGAAGGAACGGCGAAAATCAACCGGGAAACCGGTGTTACCTTCATGGGCGATGTGTTCAAACTCCCCGTGAGCACCGACCTTGTCGGACGCATTCTCGACGGCGCAGGTCGCCCCCGAGATGGCGGTCCAGAAATTGTCGCAGATGAAAAGGCCGACATTATCGGTGCCGCTATCAACCCTTACAGCCGACAGTCGCCCCACGATTTCATTCAAACTGGAATCTCAGCGATTGATTGCTGTACCACTCTGGTCCGTGGACAGAAACTCCCGATCTTCTCTGCATCGGGTCTTCCACACAACGACATTGCTCTGCAAATCGCTCGTCAAGCCAAACTCAAGGGTTCCGATGAAGAGTTTATTGTGGTGTTTTGTGCAATGGGTATCACTGCTGAAGAATACAACTTCTTCCGTTCTGACTTGGAGCGCACAGGTGCTCTTGAGAACGCTGTGTTGTTCGTCAACTTGGCCGACGACCCTGCTGTTGAGCGAATCATTACCCCTCGTCTCGCCTTGACCGCCGCCGAATACTTGGCGTTTGAGAAAGACTACCACGTGTTGGTGATCTACACGGACATGACAAACTATTGCGATGCTTTGCGACAGATTGGCGCAGCCCGTGAAGAAGTTCCTGGTCGTCGTGGTTATCCCGGATACATGTACACCGATTTGGCCATGCTCTACGAGCGTGCAGGTATCGTGAAGGGCAAGAAAGGGTCCATCACTCAATTCCCGATTTTGACCATGCCTGGTGATGACATCACTCACCCGATTCCCGACCTGTCTGGATACATCACTGAAGGTCAGATCGTTATCAGCCGTGAATTGCACCAACAAGGCATTTACCCGCCCATCAACGTCCTGCCATCCCTGTCTCGACTGATGGGTTCCTGTATTGGTGAAAAGACCACACGGGACGATCACAAGAAAGTCAGCGACCAAATGTATGCAGCTTACGCTCAAGGGCGTGAACTTCGTGGATTGGTTGCCATTGTCGGAGAAGATGCCCTCAACGAGCGTGATAAGCAACTTTTGGACTTCTCTGGTGTGTTCGAGGACAAGTTCCTTCGACAATCACGAGACGAAGACCGTACGATTGACGAGACCCTTGACCTTTGTTGGGAACTCATGGCGAACATTGACACGAAATACCTTGTTCGACTTGATGAAGAACTCATCAACAAGTACCACCCAGAAAACCGAGCTTGAGGCTTAAACTGAAGAATTGAGGAGGTGGGATTCGATGGCATTGGATATCAAACCAACACGCAGCGAACTCATCAAGCTCAAGGCTCGAATTAAGCAGACCAAGAACGGCTACAAACTGCTCAAAATGAAGCGGGATGGTCTCTTCCACGAGTTCAGAACGCTTCTATCAGAAATGATCGAAGCCAAGCGGGATTTGACTGAGGCTTACCGGTTGGCGAAGACCAGAATCGATCTCGCCAACGCCATTGAAGGTGGACTTGCAGTTCGTGCCGCTGCCATTGCCAACTCAGCCCACCCTGAAGTTGAGGTTGAACGCCGAAACATCATGGGTGTTGTCGTCCCCAAAGTGAGCGGGACGAATTTGAAATCAACCTTTGCCGAGCGTGGCATCGGGTTTATCGGGTCGTCACCTTACATTGATGAAGCCAGCGATTCGTTCAGTGAACTGATTGAAAAAATTGTTACTGCATCTGAAATGGAAGCCACCCTCAAGCGCTTGTTGGCCGAAATTGAAGCGACCAAGCGACGTGTGAACGCTCTCGAGTTCAAAGTGATTCCAGAACTGGAAGAAGCCAAGGTTTTCATCCAACTTCGTTTGGAAGAAATGGAGCGTGAAGAAACGTTCCGTTTGAAGCGTTTCAAGAACAAGTGATGGCTCTCTTTCTTCGTCTTGGTGACGAGGGATTCATGGAGGATGGGCCGATACAGTGAATCAAGGGGGCCGTGAAATGGACGAGACATTGGTTGACCAGACGTCAGGGCTCGCCCACCACAAAAAGGCGTGGGATCAACAAGATTTGTTGAAATCCGCCCTTTCTGCCTACGTCTCGGTTCTCGGTACCAAGGGTGGTCGCTGGCCATCTTGGTATGTGGAGTCGAAGCGTTCAGAGGACGGTGCGATTCATGAAGACCTTCAGAATGTGAACGCTCATCTTGAACGCTTGGGCTGGATGGGCAAACTTACCAAAGACGAAAATTGGGCCATCACTGTTTTTCCCACACCTGAACGTCAATTCCCTCGGTGGAACAACGTCGCGTTGTTTTGGGGACTTTCTTTCCTCACCCTGACCTTGGCTGGCAATCAATGGATGTCATCGGCCCGGCCGGACGACGGCTGGTTCCATCCTTCATCACTCGTTGATGCTCTTCTGGGCTACACTTTGCCTGCGATGCTTGTCCTGCTTTCTGCTTCATTCCTTCAACAAAAGATTGCTGCACGGTACGGTGTTCGTAGCGGACACTTGATGCCAGTTCCCGATTTCACGATCGCCTTCTACGCACTTGGCTTGTTCCCCTCCTCATGGCTGTTCTGGCCGTTTGGAATTCTGCTCATACCAACCATGCCTCGCATGGACGCTCGTCCTTGGCCCAATCGAGCAGCCCTTGGTTTCACTGCGCTCTCTGTTCCGCTTACGATGGGGGTCGCCGGCATCGTTCTGTTCTTCTTGGGCATGGGCATGACACCGGAGTACCTCGTTTCCAGCACTATGCCCATTCTCACGGCCTCACCGGCTTTCTTGAGTTTGATCGCAGTTGAATTCATCTCGCCTGACGCCATGATTCGTCTAGCATGGGCCCACCCTTGGGTTCATGCTGGTGGCATGCTGATGCTGTTTGCATGGATTTCACTCCTGCCCATTCCGACCTTCCCTGGTGGCCGATTGCTCATTGCTCGTATGGGCCTCTTTGATGCCCGAAGTTCTGGGACCCAGAGTTTGATTTTCGTCACCGCACTGCTGTTTGCCTACCTGTTCGGAGTCTTCGAAGGGTTCTCGCTGTGGTTTCTCGTGTTCGCTCTTTTGTTGCCTCTGTTGTTTTTCTTTGGAAATGACTTGCGGATTCCAATGATTCTCGATGAGACCACCGGGCTTAGCGAAGACCATCACCGAAAAATGGGAACATTCCTTTTGATCGCTTTCTTGCTCCTCCTGCCCGCATCACAACCCGTTGTCCACGACAATGATTGGGACGACCCAATGACATACCAGTTTGAATCCACTGAAACTGCTGTCCTCCAGGAGGATGGAACGTGGCTTTCGCGCACGAAAGTGTCCATCACCAACCCTTCGTCTCTGCAAAAGCCATTCGCTGTTCACGCTGTGTTCGAGAACGATGACCATGACTGGGCGGTGTCGTGGGATTGCGACGGCGAGGATACGCTGTCGGTCAACGGTCAAGGCTGTGGCGAGAATCTTCTTCCTGGCCGGACCGCCTTCTTCTGGCTCAATTTGACGTGGGATGGCGTGTATCTGCCCACCACCGCTAATTTCAGTTACATTGTATCAGTCAACGATGAGTTCTCAATTGAACGGTCCAGTGTCAAACCATCGCTTGAGGTGGTTCCAACTGAACGGTGGTATGATGTTTCGACAGGGACCTCGGCACTTCGCTGCATCTCGCTTACAGGCACCCTCCTGGACACCGACCGTAAGAGCCTGGAAGTTGAGATTGAATCCAATGCAATGGAACATGTGCAAACCACTTTGGTTCAGTTGGAAGGAGAAACCGGAATGATCTCAAATTACTCATCCGTGCCTTCCGAGGTCTGTCTTTCGGGACTCGACCCATTGGTCTTTGATCCATCAATGGCTACCATCCGCCTCAACAACGATACTTTCCAACCCTTGCTTCCTGAACGCCGTCCACTGGTGGCCTACCTCCCAGAGGATGGTTGGAATATTCATTCCAATGAATCGCAAAACTGGGGTGCACTGCTCCAAAACGGAGGCTTGTTGGTGGCCAACGCCGAGCATTGCCCAATCAACCCGAGCATCGGCCTGCCTCAAGGGATGGATCTTGACGGGCAATGGGTCTGGGACCTGGTTGTTCGCCCGTCGGCTCGCATCCCCTCCATTGAGGCTGATCAAAACCTCACGCTGACCGCTCCGCAAGGAACCAACATCTCCCTTTGCAGCGACCCCTTTTCACCCTACCCTGCGGCTGAGTTCACCATCGACCGAGGTCCTGAACTTCTGGTGACTTGGCTCAACACAACCACTCGATTTTGGACGACTCCATGGGCCATTGCAACCAATGGCACCATGCTCAATCAGGGCATGGCCGAGTTGACGTTCCACAACCCAACAAACGAATCTATTCCGTTCCGACTCGCACGTGAAGGCAGTTTGGGTGATGACTGGCAGCATGATTGGAACGGTGATGCCCTAGCAGGTGGAACCACCATCATTTCATTGGCCCCTCCAAACGCCTCGCTTTCAACAATGTGGTTGACGCTTGAATCAGGCACTGTTGTGTTGCATCTAGCCAATTATGAGTGAGGTGATGGCATGAGAATATCCGTGCTTGGCGTCGGAGCCCTCGGAAGTGTCGTAGCAGCCTCTCTGGCAAATACAGAACACGAAGTTCACCTTCATGTGAGGGGGGAACGCGGCGCTCATTTGATGGTTGAAGGACTCCACATCCAAGGCCACGGACTTGAGATGGTCGATGCGGACCGGTTCTTGATCACGTGCGAGGAATTTGAAGTCCCCGAGGGGTTTCATGAGGCCTCAGACCTTGTCATTCTCGCCTGCAAATCACACGCTCTTCCTCATTTGGTCCACATAGCCAAGCGATTTCTACGAGAGGATGGATGCGCTTTCGCACTGACCAATGGGTTGGGGCATACGGGGGCCTTGGCACGTTCTTTGGGCCCGCAACGGGTCCTTGCTGCAACAACGACCCACGGTGCTTTCATCCATTCAAGCGGCCGAGTCGAATGGGCGGGGAAGGGTGAACTCAACCTTGCATCAACACCTCTCGGTCCCGGAGAGATGATGCTCCATCGCATTCAAGAAGTTCTGACGGCAGGGGGATTGAATCCAATCGTTCACAGCGACGCTTCAGCCATGGTTTGGAGCAAACTTCTGCTGAACATCGCAATCAATCCAATTGCAGCCCTCGCAGGACTCCAAAATGGAGAGTTGTTGTCGCCCGATGTCTTGAGCACCTGCTTGATGGTGTACAGAGAAGCGGCTCAAGTAGCCTCCATGGAGCGAGTGTCCATTCCGAACGAAATGGAGTTTGAAACCCGGTTACGGCAGGTCCTCGAAACCACGTCTGACAACACTTGCAGCATGTTGCAGGACATCAAGGCAGGAAGGCGCACGGAAATCGATGCCCTCAACCAAGCAGTGGCGAATCTGGGTGAAGAGCATGGCCTTCGGATGCCGCTCAATCACTTATTGGCCGTGTTGGTTCAAGCGTGCCATCCTTGACCAAATCTACATTGTAATGGAGGCCTGCATTTTCCGATTGAGCGAGGGCATTTTCGACCACAAGCTTTCCAATCAGTGCTAAATTCCTTATCTCAACAATCTCCCGCGATGGCAGTGAATCTTTCCAAATCAGATCCACTTCGTCATTGAACAGTTTCAGCCTTCTTCCTGCTCGGCGCAATCGCTGGTTGGTCCGTACTATGCCCACTTCCTGAGACATCGTGGTGATCAAACTGATTCGATCGTGTAGGATCGGCGCATGTTCATGCAACTGGTCAAGTCCGTCGGCTCTCCATGCGGGGTGGGTTCCCTTGTAGGCAGGGGGAGGATGTGAAATGAGATGGTCCGCAACACGATGTGCATAAACAACGGCTTCAAGAAGACTGTTGGATGCCAGACGGTTCGCGCCATGCATTCCCGTGCAAGCGACCTCTCCAATGGCGTAAAGGTGAGGCATGGGGGCGTCGTTGGATTGGAGAAAAGCACGGCCGATGGAATCAACACGTATCCCTCCCACCATGTAGTGCGCAGCGGGGACGACGGGAATGGGGTCGACTCCAAGCCGCAACCCCTCGTCCTTCAACCGACGGCCAATCGTCGGAAAATGGTCGTTCAATTCCTCGGAATCAAGGTGGGATGTGACCAGATACACGCAGGTCTCCCCTGTTGTTTTCAGTTGTTGGTCTATGGCACGGGCTACGATATCTCTGGTTGCCAGTGAACCATCCGGGGAATGGGAGAGCGTAAACGAATACGAATCGGGAAGCGGGGGCGCATCTCCGGCAACATTGGCCTCGGCAACTGCTGCATTCCATGCTTTCAGGCCAGCATCATCCAGCAAAACGGCGCCCTGGCCTCGTAGGGCTTCGGAGATCAAGAAGGGCCGTTCTTGAGGCGAATAGAGTGCGGTTGGATGGAATTGAATGAACGCTAAATGTTCAACTGAGGCGCCTGTTCTATAGGCCATGGCCAACCCGTCTCCAGTCGCCACGCTCGGGTTGGTTGTTTGCTTCCACAAGCACCCCACGCCGCCGGTTGCGAGGATCACTGCATCTGCTTCAAGAGTGAGGACTTTGTTGGTCTGTTGGTCGAGGCACCACGCACCTGCAACCCCTTCGGAAGAACTTCCGTGGACGCGTTGGATGAGGTCTATCGCCAGGGTGTTGGGCTTGAGAGCAATGCGGGGATGGGCTTCAGCATAAGTTGAGAGCGCACGTTCAATTTCCCTTCCAGTAGCGTCTTTTGCATGCAGGATTCGTTTGGTCGAGTGGCCTCCTTCTTGGGCGAGTGAAAACGTCCCGTCGCCTTTTTTCTCAAATTGAACTCCAATGGCGATGAGGTCGCGAATACGTTCACCGGCTTCCGCTATGATTGAGCGGACAACAACCTCATCGCAACGCCCGTCGCCAGATTTCAGAGTGTCCTGCACGTGTGCTTCCATGCCTTCAGCGTTCGTTTTATCGAGGATTGCAGCAATGCCGCCCTGAGCCCAATTGGTTGAGGAGTCCTTGGTTCGTTGCTTGGTGGCTACCGTCACTTCGTGGCCTGCATCCGCCAGTTTGCATGCCGCAAACAGGCCTGCAATGCCGCTCCCAATAATGGCAATATGCGCCACATACCTGCCTCCTTCATCATAGGCTAGCGCTCCCCCTTCTTGACAGTGATGGGCCGTGTCAAGATGGATTGCCTCGCAAGCACTATGAAGCAGTGGAATGTGGTATGTATGAGGCCCAACGATGCCCTTTGGATTGTCCACTCGCAAATTTCTGATGCTCATCGGGGGGGGGTTGATGGCGTTCGTAATCGCCAATGTTCAGTTTGGAGTTGTGGCCCCTCAATTCATTGATGGCTCAGAAGGCTACAAGATGGATGCTCTTCTGATGTTTGAACCAAGTTGTTCATTCAGCACCGTGGAGGAAGAATTGGCTACGACTGGAACGTCGTACTGTCTTGGAGAGGTTGGGCAATGGTCAGGATCGGACATGCTGATGATGATGGAAGGTCTGTTCTTGTTGGTTTACGGTTTTGAATTGCCTCAAAATCGAGCCTGGGCGAAGCGGCTTCGAAAAGCAGGATTTGTTATGGGTTCTGTTCTCTTTTCACTTGCGATTTTAGACCGCTTTTCACTTCTTCCAACCTCTGCTAATTCTCAGGGCATCGCAGACCTCTTCCCCTTCCCTGCTGAGGGCTGGGTTGTGCAAATCGTCTTCGCTGTGGTCGGTGTTCTCATGATGCGTGGTCCAAAGTATTGGGAGGCAGAAGCCGTGGTCCAAACACGGGATAAACTTGAACGGCGTAGAGAAAAGGCTAGCCGATTCCGGACCTCGTTTTTCAGCAAGGACAGCCACGACGCAAAAGCGCTCGACAGGGCCGAACGATCACGATTCCTCCAATCCGATAAGAACCTCTCAATGAGTCGAAGAAGGAGCAATCTCCTCGTGATGGCCACCTGCCCGTATTGCCAAGGCTCAGGCTGTAAAAAATGCAACAATCATGGCGTCTTTTGAGGTCGTCTCGGCGGTTGAAGGCCACTGTTGAAAACCGGGGCACTGAGCCTCGGTTCTTCGGATTGTTTAAATCCCGTAAAGAATGGGTGTTCAGAACGAGGTGGGCTTTTGTTCCATCTTTGAGGGATAGGGATGTATCTAAAATCACTTGAAGTGTTGAATTTCAAATCGTTCAAGGGCGAGGTTACCGTTCCCCTCGACCGTGGCTTCACAGCCATCACTGGACCCAATGGTTCTGGGAAATCCAACTGCGGTGATGCCATCCAATTCGTTCTTGGGCCGAAATCCAATCGCGTGATTCGTGCCCAGAACTCCGCAGATTTGATTTTCAACGGTGGTAAGAATTCCAAGCCAGCCAGAAACTGCTCGGTGACCCTGGTTTTCGCAAACCCTGTGATGGGCAATGGTCGTCGGCGCTTGCCGCTGGATAAAGACGAGATCAAAATGTCTCGGAGCATTCGGTTGACCGCTTCCAACAATCCAGTGACGACCTACAAATTGAATGGAGAAGAAAGCAGTCAGAAGGTGTTTCACCGGTTGCTTGGAGCCGCAAATGCAAGGCCGGATGGATACAACATCGTTCTGCAAGGCGACGTGACCAGCCTCGCCAAGATGACGGCCAACGAGCGCCGGAAAGTGCTTGACAATGTGGCTGGCGTCACCTCCTATGATGATGAAATCCGCAAAGCCAACAAGCAAAAGGAAATGGTCGAGAGTTATCTAGAAAGGATTGGGTTGTTGGAAAAAGAACAGCTCGAACGTTTGTCCACCCTTGCGAAGGAGCGCCACATCGCTCAGCAGGCAAAAGAGGTAACTGATGCCATACAACTCACCAATGCCATGCTTTTGCAATCGCGATATTCGACGATGAAGAACGAACTGCAGTTTCACAAGGACCAGCGGCAGAAATACCTTGACGAGAGTCAAGAATTGCTTGATGATCACAAGCAAACAGCAAAGATATTGCTTGAGCTTGACGACAAGATCAGTGAACTACAAACTGAGATCAACAAACTCACTGGCGGCGAGACCTCTGAACTTGGCCAAGCCATCCAAGCTCTTCAAGTAGCAATTGAACTCAACAACGACCGCATCGCAGAAGCGGTGAGGGAAGAGGAAGAAGAAGCCTCAGACATGGAGGTCGTGAACCAAAGTCTCAAGGAAGCCCAAACAGAACTGGAGACGTTCAAAGGAGATCTTGAATCGGCCAACAGTGCACTGGAAGATGCCCTTGAGGCGCTTTTAGAGGCTCAATCTGAGGAGGAGCGCGTTCGCACCGCCTTGGAGTCTGCGGGCGAGCAAAATCAGGAACTCAGTCGGGATTTGGACATGGCTCAAGCCAGCGTGTCAACTCATAGCGAACACCGCGCACAGGCACAATCCGATGTGGACCGCTTGGCGGTTGAAGCCGATCTCGTCGGCCAACAACTCGCCACTTCTCAAGAGGAAACTGAATCCATTCGCTTGGCTTTAGGCGAGTTGGATTTGCGCCTTGGAGAATTGAACAACAATCGCCCTGAATTTGACCGAGAAGGGCTGGCCAAAACCCTCCTTGAGACCCAAAGGGCAGAAGCACAATTGGCGGAAGACCGCACCCGTATTGAGACGAAGTTGAGAGAGGCTGAACGCGCATTGAATCTCGCTAGAGCCGAGATGGAACGCAAGTCTGGAGCCAAAGGATTGGCGGGCGGGGCAAGCGCAGTCATCAGCGCTCGAGACCGACAGGAATTAACAGGCATCATTGGAACCATCGCAGAATTGTGCGCTCCTAAAGACAGCACTCATGAAGTCGCCCTGGCCACAGCCATCGGGGCAGGGATGGCTTCGGTTGTCGTTGAAACCGACGAGGACGCTGCTCGAGCGATTCGCTGGCTTGCTGAAAACAAAGCAGGTCGTGCGACCTTCCTTCCTCTCAACAAACTCACCCACTCGCGGGCCGCAGGCAAATCCGTCATGGTGGCTCGTCGAGAAGGCGTGATTGGGTTCGCTCACGAGATGTTGGATTACGATCCCCGGATAGATATTGCAGTACGTTTTGTTCTCCGAAACACCCTTCTCGTCGAAAACATGGCTATTGCACGCCGCCACATGGGCGGCATCCGTTTGGTGACCCTCCGAGGGGACGTCACCGAAGCAGGAGGTGCTATGGTGGGCGGTTCGAAACGCAAGATGAGCATCGCCTTTGGCGGCCGCATTCAGGGTGCGTCGGATGTTGAGCGATACTCTGCAGAAGTCGAGAGATACTTCTTGATGGAGCAAACCGTCACCGAAGCCCTTCGAGAAGCTCGGACCAACCAGCAAACAATTCGCAACCAGATCAACGCTCTTGTTGACGATTCGCATGCCACAGAAACCCGGGAATTACAGGCGGAAAAGCGCCAAGTCTCTGCTTCCTACAAAAAGGCACAAGAAATCACGACTGGGTTGGAAACAAAATTGGATGAGTTGCGTGTTGATGCTCAAGATGCCCTGCGAGCCCTCGATGCTGCAGAGCGAACCCTTGCGGCAGCGGTTGAAGTCCAACAGAATGCCCAAGGTGCTTTGGAGGCGGCAAGCCCAGAACATCTTCGTGATCGAATGCATGCTGCCAGTTTGCTGCGAGTCTCAGCAACAGGTGCCAAGGAAAAGGCCGAGGAGACCCTCTCCAACGGTGCAAGTCACCAAGAACTTCTGCAGAGGCGTGTCGATGAAACGGAACAACGCCTCACTCAACTCCAAGCCAACAAACTCGCCCGCAGCGAACGCGTGGACGAACTTGAAGCCCAATTGGCCACAGATCGGATTGAACTCAAGACCAAGAAAGACGAGCAAGCGGTCTACCTTGAAGAAAACCAAGGCCTGGAACAGGAACGACAAGACCTCACTGATCAACGTGCAACGCTTCGCGTGCGCAACGAAGAGCGATTGAACCAAGCCCAAAACCATCGACGCTTGGCTGATGAACTGATGCGGACGATCACGGACAAGGAAGCGGAGGTTCAACTGATGGCTCAAGAGTTGATTGAAGCCAATCTTTCGCTGCATGACATGCCAGACGATCTCAAGAACGTAGGTGAATTGGAACGCCAACTCCGGTCCCTTCAAAGGAAATTGGAGCAATTTGGAAATGTCAACATGATGGCGATTGAGCAGTATGATGAGTGCCAAGCTCGTCTCGATCTCATGGAAGGCGAATTTGCCACACTTCAAGGTCGTCGAAAGGACCTCATTGAGGTCACTGAGCAACTTGAATCCCAGAGAAAGGAGCGTTTGGTGAATGTTTTGGAGAAAGTCAATGAGAACTTCAAGAAAGCCTACCACGAACTTTCTGATGGTGGCCGTGGCGAACTGTTTTTGGAAAATCCAGAGGAACCGTTCAAGGGCGGTTTGGAACTTTGGGCCCAGCCACGTGGAAAGTCGTCCAAGGTGAGCCGCCAACAACTCTCCGGTGGCGAACAATCCATGGCGGCCTTGGCATTGATTTTCGCCATCCAAGATTACGACCCAAGTCCGTTCTATTACTTTGACGAAGTCGATCAGAACTTGGATGCTTACAATGCGGAGCGGATTGCTAAGATGTGCCGAAAACGAAGTCAGCGAGCCCAGTTCATTATGGTCACTCTTCGGAAGGTGTCTTTGAAACTCGCCGATCATCACATCGGAATCACGCATGGTGGTGATGGATGCAGTCGGCGCATTCTTGACTTTGACAGGGAACGAGCCATGGCACTTGGTGAAGCGGCCCTCAAAGAAGCACAGAAAGCTGCGGACAAGAATGAAACCCGGATCATGGATGCGGTTGCTGCAGCCGAAGGCATGCCGAAGGTGCCTGATGAACTTGCACCACCAAAGAGCCTAGGAGGGCTCCTTTCTCACATGCATGAGGGCGCAAGTGTACCTTCCGAAGAGGCGTCTTCAACCTCTCCGCTTGGCGGATTGATGGAGCGGACAAGTGACCTCACCGAGGACATCAATGAGCGAGCGGAAGTTGCCTCACAGGTTCATGATGCAGAACAAGATTCTGAGGCTTCTGATGCAGATGCATCGGTTTCGGCTGAACTCGAGGATAATTGAGGGGATTGCATGGCAGAACACCAGAGTGATTTGGACCGATGGTTCCTCAAACAGGAGGTCATTGACCAACTTCTCGCCCACGGTGAAGACCAGGACGATGCAGAGCACTTCGGCCAACGAATTGCAACCATTGCTGCTACCGAGGAAGCGGAACATCAAAGCCTCCACGATCCGTTTGACCGTTCGGTGGCTTTGGTACTCTCCCTCGTTCGGGAAGAAGAATTCAATCCTTGGAACGTGGACCTGTCCGCATTTCTCAATGTCTTTTCAAAGCGGGTCCGAGAAGAGGAAAACCTCGACCTCCCTGCATGTGGGCGACTCATTCGTTTGTCGTGGGAGGTGCTCCATCACCAATCGGCCATGCTCTTTGACAAGGTACAACAGCATGAAGAAGAAGAGATGTGGGATGAAGATGTTTCCTTTGGATGGGAAAGCGAGTACGATGATGAAGCCTATTTCTTCACACAATCCGTTCTTGAGGGCGATGCAGACGACGTCTTGACTTCCTTGTTCGACGAACGCGTTCGAAGGGACGAGGGTCGTCCTGTGACCTTAGCAGAATTGCTTTCTGCGTTCAAAGACGCGGCGGATGATGCCGAATCGCTGAAAATACGTGAAATCAATAGGATCGAACACGAGCGTGAATTGAGTGAATACCTCGACAACGTTGGCGGGAGGATGCACAATGAAGATCTGGAAGGCGATATCGAACGTTGCTGGAACGCCCTCAAGGAAACTTGTGTTGAGAACAAGTCGACAACCGTTCCCTTGGTCTCGGTCATTGAGAAACTCAAGCCCGTGCTCGCCGCCACCTTCGGTTCACAATTGGGCGATATGGAAAGCGAGGCTTTTGCGGCCTCATTTATTGCAGGTTTGTTCCTAACACATCGTCGCATTGCAAGCATTTCTCAAGAGGGTGAAGCCCTTCAGAACATCATGGTTGAAGACTTGTGGCCAGATCTTGACAACTTTTCAATGGTCTTGGATTCAGTTGAATCTTTGATGGCGGAGGATGCCGAAGCATTGGGTGGTGAGGCCACAGGTTCTCAGCATCGAATGGATGCTATTGCTGAGCGGGCCCGTGTGGCTGGAGAGCGAGAGGCACGACGCCAAGCAAAGCTCGAAGCCCAGCGATCTCAGGGGCTCGAGAAGCCTGCGCAAGAAGTTGAGGCTTCAAGTTCAGAATCAGGGTTCGAAGAACACGATTGGTTGGTCGAGTGAGGAGTGAGTTACATGTCGGAACTGCCACTTGAAACCCTTATTGAAGCGACCCTGTTTAGTTCTGGAAAATCAATGTCTGTGGCTGAACTTTGCAGTGCACTCGGCTATGATGAAGACGAAATGATGGATTGCCTCGGTTCCCTCCAAGCAACGCTGCGACGTCGAAAGGGCGGAGCACTCCAACTTGCCGAGGTCGGAGACCGGTGGGCCCTTGAAGTCAAACCCACCATCGCCACGCATCTGCCACGCGAAACGAAGACGGACATGCCCCCGAAACTCCTCAAGGCCGCAGCGCTCATTGCCTATCATCAGCCTATGCCACAATCTCGGTTGGTGGAATTGCTCGGCCAAAAGGCCTACGATTATGTCCGTGAACTCGCACAGTTAGGGATGGTTGATCGTCGACGTGATGGAAACACTCGTCGTTTGGCGACCACTCGCCGTTTCTCAGAAGCCTTTGGCTGCCCTCACACCGATCGGAAAAAGGTGAAAGCGTGGTTCAGGGAGCAAGTCCACGCGTCAGGGCTTCTCGATGAACTGGGTGATCGCAATCAGATCTTACAAGAGGAAGGGGAAGAAGCAGGCACTGTCCAGTCTTCATTGCCTGTGGCAGAAGAAGAGTGATTCACTCTTGACGCATCTCTTGGAGCCATTGTTCGACCAATGTTTGAGATCGATGCCCTTCATGTCCTTGAATCCTCGCTGCAAGAGCATCCACTTCGGAATCGACTGCTCCTGCACTGACGGCCATGTTCTTTGCATGGAGTTTCATGTGTCCGGCTTGGATTCCTTTTGTTGACAACGCACGAAGGGCTCCCAAGTTTTGTGCTAGCCCTGCACAGACCATGATTCCGGCCAACTCTTGAGCGGTTTCAACTCCGAGAATGGCCAAGTTGGCTTGGGCAGCAGGGTGGACCTTTGATGCTCCTCCTACAATGCCAACGGCCATCGGTGCGTCCATGCTCCCGATCAAGTTTCCATCGTCATCTTGCTCCCAAGAGGTCATGGAAGTGTATTGGCCATTGTTCATCGTGGTCCATGCATGGCAACCGGCTTCGATGGCTCTCCAGTCTTGGCCACAGGCCAACGCTACGCTGCTGATGGCATTCATCACGCCTTTGTTGTGAGTGGTGGCTCGATAAGGGTCTGCGACGGCGAAAGCATGGGCTTCAAGAATGCCCTTGATGATGTGAAGTCCATCCTTGCGAGTTCCATCCGAAGCCATTTCTTCTGGCGTGAAGACTGCCCTCACTCGTGCGAGGCGATGGCCGGCCAAGTTTGAGAGGATGCGGAGGTGGACTCTGCCATCGCTCAATGCTTCAATTCTCGGAGCTACGCGTTCTGCCATGGTGTTGACTGCATTGGCTCCCATCGCATCTCTGCAATCGACCAGCAAATGAACGATGAGCATCTCGCCGAGGCCTGTTTGGAGGCGTCGGGTTTCGATGTCTTTGCAACCTCCGCCCAGGGCAATCATCCGAGAGGGTATGTCGTTGCAAAACGCCATCAAATCGGCTTTTGCATCAGCGATGTTCTTCTCTGCGAGGTCAATATCCTTGACGCCAAGAAGTTGAAGTTGCCCAATCATGACAGGATCATCGTTATTCGTCTCAAATCCCCCTTTTTCCAAGCAACGCTTGGCCATGTTGGACGCCGCTGCGACCACGCTGGACTCTTCTAGGCAAAACGGAATGAGGTACTGCTTGCCATCAATCACAAAATTGGTGGCGACGCCCACGGGAAGCGACATGGTTCCAATGACATTCTCAATCATCCGGTCGGCAGCGGTTTCGTCCAATTCGCCGTGCTGCGAAAGGGCAGCGATGTGTTTTGGGCTCAAATCAGCCGCTGTTGCGACCAACTGCAGACGTTCCTGGACGCTTAACTTGTAGAGGCCTTTGACGCGACTGTTCTCGACGGGCATGGGTGTTCCTCATGCAGGGCTATGTCTTGCATTCCTTGAATGAATCGCTTCGTGCAGTTGTCCACTCGCCGAAATTAACGGAATTAACGCTTGCACTAACGCGTTAGTTGGGCGTTATTGGTCCGTTAAACACGCTCCTCTGAATGGGGTCGGCTGGCAAAATAACGCATGGTAACGGGTTTCTCTTGCCTCTGCAGCCCATGAAACATGATATACTTGGATTCAGTTGGTCGGCCATGGTGCGTGAAACGCAAGTCTTCAACCTGCCTTTGTTGAATGAGAATCCATTTTCCATCCGCCCCCTTGAAGAGGGAGAGGCTGGCAAACTCGTTGGCAGATCTGAAGTCTTTACCCGTTTGAAGGAATACCTCCGTTTGGGCACGGCAAGGCGGGTGATGTTGACTGGCCCAGTGGGTTCTGGCCGAACCTCACTGGTGCGCTGTTTGAAGCCCTATGCCGGGCATTATGCCTCCATCGACCATCTCCCTGCCAATGCTCCGGCAACGAACCTCCTGGAAATGTGCTATCGGCAAATCATCGGAGGAGAGCCCCCTCGAAGCCGAACTGAACTTGTCAATCAACTTGTCAATGAAATGTACGCCTTTAGCGGCAAACTCCCCCTCATCGTCATTGATGTGCCTGCTACCGATGTTTCTGTGCTCGAAGTAGCCCTCAGGGACACCCATGCATCGCTCGAGCGTTTGAATGCCCTTGTCGTGCTCGTGTGCGATGCAAAAGAGCGCCACCAACTTCCCGCCACGATTACAAATCGCTTTGAACGATTTCAGATGAAACCGTTTACTCCCGCAGACGTCCACGCTCTGGTTCACCAGCGTTTGGCTATGGTCGGAGTGATGAACAGCGGATTCTCCATCCATGACGCTACTGCGGTGTTGGATTCCTGTGACGGCTACCCCTATACGGTCATCACGGTGTTGCGAAACGCCGTGGACAACATTCGAATGGGGGCCATGAACAGCCTTCCAGCGACCTATGTCGACACATCTGCTCGTCTGCAGCCTCGGGATGACCCCTCAATCACCCGCCAACTGATGCCAGAGCCGGTGGAACATCATGTGCCATCATCGCCGGAGTTGAGTGAACCTGAGGAGCAATCAACGTTCAAAATGCTTGAAGGGAGCGATGTGATTGACGCTTCGCTTCCGTGGGACCAAAGGCCAGATTCCGGTCATGAGGGTTTTGAACAGAATGATGGCTCCGGTCAAGAGCCCGTAGCAGACGAACTCCCTGACTCGGTCTTTGAATTGGATATTGATGCCCTGAGTTTGGCCCAAGGCAAGGATGATCCTCTGCAGGAGGCGCCTTTTGATACACCAATCATGGATGCATCGGCCACAGCCGATCGAAGCCAAACAACGGTTGGAGGAATGTTCCGAAGCATTGCTCAGCGTGGGCGTGGTCTCAGCCAGTTGGTTAAACAGGACAAAGAGGAGGGCGTTCCAAACCAGCATGAACTGGTGGACCATTCATCGGAAGCCTTCCTTTGGGTCCATGAATCAAGTCTGCAAAAACCAGCTGAGCCTGAGGTTTCAGAGGATGAATCCGCCGCACTCATTCACGATGAGATTGGTCTTCCCGAGCCTCTGGTGGACCTTCCCGAACCGTCCTATGATCTGGATTCACTCCTTGACCTGCAGGGATTGGACGATGCAGAACACGTCGCTGAGCCAGCTTTAGAAGCCTCAAATCCGGCCGCAGTTGAGGCGGATTTGTTTTCGAATAGCATGGCCCTTGACCTTCTTCAACAAGCGCTGCTCTCTCTACAATCTCAATCCACTACGCCGCTTAACCATGGGCTGCTGGAATTCTTTCAACGCCGTCAAATGAAGCAACTTGGACCGAGGGAAGCGTTTCCTCTCAACAAACACATCTTAGGAGGGCTCAACCAAGTTGATGCCTATGTGGTCTCCATGGCGAACCAACGTTTGTATTCTCCATCTGATGAGGAGATGTTGGAGCACTTGTCGATAAAACGGTCCCGCCTCTCTCAGATCAGCAACCGCCTCCTCAAGCATGGAATTCTTCAGGTTCAAACCTTCGGGAGGAGCCGCAAGTATTCGCTTACTCAGGCCGCTAGGGCGCAATTAATTGCCTGGGGCGGCCTTCGAGGAGTTGATGCTCAATGACGTGGAACATCGCATGGTCTTGGCAGGCCGAGGGCCGTATCGCCACCACTGCTCCAGTCGAAGGAGGCGTTTTGGTGAGTTCTGGGCTCAATCTCGCTCTTCTTGAGGCCAATGGTGAAGTCCGTTGGAACGTAGAGGTCCCGTTCAAGGTCCATGCAGCGTATGCTACGCAGGGGACGATTGGATTGTTGGCTGCTCACGGGTTCTATCTCATGGACTCGTCAACAGGGGCCATGACGACAGAAGGGCGGAGTGCTCCTGGCGGTTTCAGTGATTTAGCCCATCGCCCGGGAGGCGGTTGGGCTCTTGCAGGTAGGAAAGGCCAGATTCATCTGTTTTCGCAACAAGGACGCGGTGTTCGCCGTGTTGAAAGCGGTCCTGTTCGCCGGCTGATTGGATGGTTGGACCGAGAGCACCTCCTTTGGCAAGACCCCAATGGATGCCTGTGGTGTGGTCGATTAACAGGCGACGACAAAAAACGGCAATTGGAAGAACGCTCCTGGAGTTGGTGCTCAGCACTGAAAGATGGGCGTTTGCTCTTGCAAAGCAGCGACGGTGGCGTCTGGGAAGGCGTCCCTCACCCCTTTGGCTGGGACATGTTGGAACGATTGGAGCATGACTCACTGGAACCGATGGATGCTGTTCGAGCAGGTGATGGATGGTGGGTGCTGGGTATTGAAGGCCACTTGACCTCCTTGTCAGAACCATCAGCCTCGGAATCTGAGGAAGCACCGTTGACTCAACGCATGAATCTTGGAGATTTGTTGGTGTTGTGCACGCCTGAGGCGATGGTCACGGCCACAAGAGGTGGATTGGTTCGCCGATGGACGGCACCGCACCTTGCGCAGGCAGAACGCGAAGGCCGGTACAAAGCGGTAGCCGACGCTGCCATGGCTAGGAATTGGGAGGAACGTCGCCACATGTTCCTTCGAGCACAAGAGGCCGAAGAGCTTGGGAAACTGTCTCTCGCCATTGAACTCTACGAAGCATTGGGCCGCACCGAAGACGCTCGGCGTTTGTTGCAGCGCCAAAAGGAGGGTGGCGAATGACCGATGAAGGCAGGTCCTTGACTGAGGATCGGGTTGAATCCTATCTGGACATCACCCGCAGAGCTCGGGCGAAAGCCACGCCTTTGGTTGACGCAGTCAGCGCAGAAGGACAGCATCTTGCCACGATGCTTCGTATGGCCGATGACTATGCCTCGGATGCCCAGCATTTTCTCAACATCGGTGATCTTGTTCGAGCGTTTGGTGCCATCAATTATGCACATGCTTGGATCGATGCAGGCGTGAAAATCGGTTGGCTAGATGGCCACGGAGACGACGTTTTATTTACGCTCCCTTGATGCTTCTATAGCGAATCGACGAGGTGGAGATGGGCGTTCTTTCGCACCTCGACCACCGCCAAATTCGCTTCGTACAACCGTCGCTTCAAGTTCGTGTCCACCGTTAAGGTGGCGCAACCGTGGGCAGAGGCATACTCCAGCAGAGCATCATCGGTGTGGATGGAGGAATCGACCTCCACCAGCGTCGCCTTTTGTTCCAAGAGTGCTCTCAGCAGTGGTTTTCTTCTGGAACGCTCAGATTCTAGGCGCAATAGCTCACGATGGACTGATGAGAGCAAGAGCCATTGACACGGGCCAAACAACGCCTCTAAGTCACGCTCAACATTGAGTTGAGCGTCCATACAGGCGACCCAGCCGCATGCGTCAATGAGCACGCGTTGCATCGTCAACACCTCATTCGATGGTGCCGTAGCCGATCAATCGCCATCGTGATCCGATGCGTCGTGAAAGAGAGATGCGTTGCCCCTTGTCTGCACAAATGGGCAAGCGAAGGTCCAGGTCAGTCCTTGTTTTCTCGGCGTTCCTCGTCACGCCAACCGAAGTGGCGGTTGCGACGTTGAGCATAAGCATCTCATTGTTGCGAAGAGGGTGAATCTTCTCAGGGGATTCCCCGTCGCCTGCCACCATGTGGCTCATGAGGTTCACGCTGATGGAGACGGAAGTATGCACTTCAGGCAGGTCGCCTTTGCGTGCCACAACTTGTCCAGAGAGGTTGTCCGCTGTAGTGATGGACGGGTCAAGGAAGGTAGCCATGCCACAGAGTCCACCGGCATGCATGGTGTCAAGGCTAAGCCCACCACCTTGCATGGTGCTGACAACCGCATCGATAGGCTCCCAAGTGGACTTGTTTCCTTTCTCTATTTTCCTTCCGGGTCCGATGATGATTTCGTCGCCTTCAGAGAATGCTCCTTCAACGATGCTTCCACCGATGACGCCTCCCTTCAGTTTCGTTGGACGGGTCCCTGGTCGGTTGATGTCGAATGATCGTGCAACGTGCATGATCGAGCGCTTGTCAGATGAACGATCCGGAGTCGGAATGGTCGCTTCAATGGCTTGTATAAGCACATCAAGGTTGACATCGTGGTGAGCAGAAACGGGGATGACCGGTGCGTTTTCAGCAATCGTGCCCTTCAGGAAATTCTTGATTTCAGCATGAGATTCTATCGCTCGTTCTTTTGAGACCAAATCGATTTTGTTTTGCACGACGACAATGTTCTCAATCCCTGCGATTTCCAAAGCCATGAGGTGCTCTCGAGTTTGTGGCTGAGGGCACGTCTCGTTGGCAGCGACCATCAACATGGCTCCGTCCATGATGGAGGCTCCAGTGATCATGATGGCCATCAATGTCTCGTGGCCTGGTGCGTCGACGAAGGAAACCACGCGTTGAAGTTCTTTGGCGACATCCTTGCCCCCGTCAGGACGCTTTCCCGTAGCGTAAAATTGCCCGCTATCGTCCTTGTAGAACGCTGTGTCTGCATATCCGAGTTTAATCGAGATGCCGCGCTTTCGTTCTTCGGAGTGCGTATCGGTCCAAACGCCAGAAAGGGCTTGGGTGAGTGTGGTTTTGCCGTGGTCGACGTGTCCAACAAGGCCGATGTTCACTTCGGGTTGGGCGGGAAGCTTTCGTGCCATGCTTCCCACTCCTTATTCACTGCGAAGACCCTCTCGGGTTCACTCCGATGCTTCCTCTGATTCACCAGCTAGGATGGTGTCGAGGGGCTTCTTTCCAGATTCAACCACTCGAAGGTTGATTTGTCGTGTGTCTTGCGTGACGGTGTTGCCACGGAAGAATCGGCGCTTGCGAAGTCCATCGGGCTTGTAGCGGAAACGCTTCTTGTCGCCGCCCTTCTTCTTGTGAATGACCACTTCACCCTTGTATCCAGTGGATTGTGTGACCAAAATTGCTTGGCGGTTTCCGCCTTCGAGATCTCGACGCATAGGAGTGCCTGTCTTGTCGGATCCTCCGGTGATTTCCAATTTGTAGCCGGAGAGGGTCTTGTCGCCTTCGCCGACAAAGAGGCCATCAACCACATCGCCAATGCGCTTGCCCAGCATCTGAGCGTGGTTGTTGCCAGTGATCTTCAATGCGTAGGATTTTCCTCCGCTTTTTGGGTTGGTATCATTCACCACTGCGATGAATTCAGCATTGTTTCCTGCCATACAAAGACCTCTCGGGATTTCTCCGACTCAAGACCCGTATTTAGCCCCATCGTCTCGGCTCGGTAATCTATCGGCGCCTCAAACGCTTGGGTAGAAGCAATTCCAATCGGCTTGCAAGGTCGGCTGGAAGGAAGTGTGGCATGCTCAAATGTGTGGTTCGGCCCCGGCCTCCGGGAACGGTAGCCACATGGGTGTTGATGATGCCTGTCTCCTCGATCTTCTTTGCATACTTCCACAGAGTTGTGTGGCTCTTTGGCTTTTGTTCGTACTCCTCGCACACCACAGCATAGAGGCTCTCAACGTCTCCCATCGTCATCGACGTTTCTGTTTTGAGCCTTCGGCACATGGCGAGCAGCACCAACATACCTTGTGGATGCAAATCGTCGACAATTTCGAGTTGTGTGCTTGTATCGAGTGCAAGATTGTCACTGAACGCATGGACGTCCGCAATAGAAATCAAACGCTCAGCGTGGGGGTCTTGTCGGAACTCGCATCGTTCTGCTGCACTGGACAGGTATTCAATCGCTCGCCTAGCATCTCCGCTGCTCCCTGCTCGTTCAGCGATAAGACGGATGATGTCGTCGTTCCAGGTGCCTGGGACAAGGGCGAGTTCAGCACGCTGCCGGGCAATGCCTTCCAATCCTTCAACAGTGTAGGGGGGGATGCGAAGATGGTTGGACTGGCCGAATTTTGAAATCACAGCGGTCTCCAAGACATCGAGAACTTGCTCTTGACTGATGAGGAGCAAGGAAAGTGTGCCTGTTCCTTCTTGGTCTTCATCTATTCTCAAGAGTTGGTACAGGAGTTCGTCGCCGGAGCGTCGCAGCATATGATCCACTTCGTCGAGCACCACGATGAGGTGAGTTGCGGTCCTCCGCAACATCTTCCTGAGGCTGAGCAGGAGTTCACCCAACGAAAGGCCCCGGTCCGGGTGGCCTGGGTCAAACTGGTGCAAGATTCGCTGTGCTACCCGCATGCTTGTGGAAGCATTTCTGCAGTTCACATGAGCCACTACAATGTCTCTTTTTCCAGAGAGGTGCCGCTGCAAATCTCTGCAGAATGTTTTGGCCAGCACGGTTTTCCCGCTGCCAACGGGTCCGGTGATGATGGCCCTTGCTGCTCCTTCAGGGGAACCAATGGTGGTGAATTTTGATGCCAATTCTTGCTGTATATCCTCTCGGCCAACAAGTTCTTTTGGTACGTAGTCGAAATCCAACATCTCGGGTTGGGCAATGATGAACCCAGCGCCGATCCGGTTCAGATAGTCTGCCATATCAAAGGAATGCTGCTGTCAACCGTTCTAAAAGATGTGGTTGTCCTTGAGAGGCTTTCGAGTGGTTTTACCACCGATGATTCCCGTGTTCAAGGAATCTCATCAAACTGGTAACCAGTTTCCCACTTCTTTTCACCAAGAGCGACTTCGAGCTCGAACGGCGTGATGAGTGGCTTGCGGTATTTCACGGCATCATCGATGGCGATTCTCGGGCATGCCGTATTGACAAAGGCGTCAACAGGGTAGAAATCAATCAACTCAGGGCCAACATGTTCAAGGGCTAGCAAGTAGCCTTTCTTACCATGTTTGGCGAGCATTCGCTTCATTCGAAGAGCCAATGTTCGACGCATCTGGCCGGGTTTCTCTCCGATGAGAATGCCAAAGGATTGTGCGTCTTGTACGCTCATGATGAGTCCAAAGCGCTGACGGAGGATGCGCTCGATTCGCTCGAGAGACATTTCCTCAGCGTCTCCAGTGTAAGGGTCAAGCATTGCCAAAGGCTTTCCTGTATGGAGCACGAGCCCAATCGGATGGAAATCACCGCTGCCCAGGAACAGGTAGTGCCCAATGGACGGATCGTCTCCGGAGTAATTGCATCCCAGAACTTGTCCTGGGAAGGAGAGTCGGGCTCCACCCACGGGGATGGTCACGTCAAACCCTGCTTGTTCCAATCGATCATGGTATTCGGGAAGCAAGTGAAGGTGCTGGATGGATCCTACCAAGCCCAATTTGGTGTTGGTGAGGGGCGCAGAACGACCCACAGCATCCATGAATTTCTCCATGGCTTCTTCCTCTGAAAGCGACGAGTCTTCCGTCTGATTGGCCAAACGTTGCTGCGCCATCGCTCGGTGCTGTTCAAGCCATGGCAGAACAGGTTGAAGTTCAGGGTCGCCGTCGTAGGTTACGTTGATGAATTGCGTGGGCATTCCTGAGTCGATGTTCATCTGAGAGTGGCCCATGTGGGCGACGAGTTCAACACCCATCAACTGCATTTTATCATGGACCAAATCACAGGCGCCGTAGCAAGGGTCTGCGGCCAAGACCACTTGGGCGCTGGTTTCGGTCTCGATGGTGTCCATCATCTCTAGGGCTTGCATCTTCAATCCCTCAGGGACCTGAAGGGCAATGAGACGGTTGTCATTGGTGCGAATACGCTCCATCAGTTCGTCCAGTTCGAAGTCGTGACGGTCAAGGTCCATGGTTTCCCTCGGTTTGGGGGCGTGGCCTCTCCCTCATGAAGGCACGCATTCCTCATCAGTCCAAGAGAACGACTTTGTCGCCATCCATTTCCAAAGCGACAAGCGATTGAATGCTGATGTCAGGATAGAGGTTTTGCAAGCGCTTCATGCCCTCGCCTTTTTCGACAACAGCAATGATGTGGGAGACGTTTGCTTTCGCTCTACGAACGCCTTCAATCACGGCTTCAAGCGTCCCTCCCGTTGAGAGGACATCGTCAACAATCGCTATTCGCTCCCCTTCTTTCAGGTTGTTGAGGTACATCGCACCTTTGGAGTAGCCCGTGGATTGATCGATTTGGACTTCGCCTTCTAGGCCATAGGAGCGCTTTCGGGCGATCACGAGAGGAATGCCAGTTGTCATGCTCAACGGTGCAGTCAGCGGCAGGCCCATCGCTTCAATGCCGAGCAAAAGGTCCACCTCTGACCAATCCACGCGATCGACCACCAGTTCATTGATCGCACGAAGCACCTCGGGATCCATTCTCGGGACTCCATCGGTGATGGGGTGTATGAAGTACGGGTAATCCCCTTTCCAGATCACAGGCGCGGCTTGTAGGCTCTTGCGAAGTTGGTCCATTGCATCGCTCATGGAGCGAACAGAGGGTTTGAGTTAATCATCCTTGAGGGGGCGTCAATTGGTCCGCCGGCTCAAAGTTCTGCGAGGAATTCCACGTATTCGTCGTGTTCCATGAGGTTCTCAAGCAGTTGCTTGTCATCAGGGTTCATCTGCAATTCGTGGGGTTCAAGGAGAATAATCCAACCGTCGTTGTAAGCGGAGTCGTTCACCAAGTCAGGACTGATTTCAACTTCTCCGTTCACGTCGGAGATGATTCCAGAGAAGGGTGAACTCAAGGAAATCTTCTCATCAGCTGTCCAAAGAGAAAACAGGCTTCCGCCTTCGTCGACTTCCGTTTCTGCCTGTGGGAGGATGACTCGAAGGACGTCGCCGATTTCCACTCGCATGAATTCGCTGACTCCGATCATCAATTTCTGGTCTTTTTGCTGGAACCACAGGTGCTCCATTGAGTATTTTCTGTCTTGTGCAATCACAAATTCGATGATTTCGTCATCCATTCCTATCGCTCCTGTTCGCGCCTTCCATGGGAGGTATATGAAGACATAGGCAAATTCTGTTTTTTATTTCAATCAAACGGGTTAAGAAACTCCTCTCGTTCGGAGCCGTGGGGAGCGTATGAATTTCGGAGACACCGATGAGCATCAAATGATTCGAGAACTGGTCAGGGACTTTGCTGAAACAGTCCTTGCCCCAACGGTTGAGCACCGTGATCAAAACCAAATTCCTCCGTCCGAGGAATGGCAAGCATTCCTTGACTTCGGTCTGCACGGTATCACCATCCCGGAAGCCTATGGCGGTTCGCCCATAGATGACATTTCTGAGGCGATCATCATCGAAGAACTCGCCCGAGTCGACCCTTCATTCGCAGTTATGTTTTGTGTCCACGTTGGATTGTGTTCAATGTCCATCGCTCTTCATGGCGATGAATATCAGAAGAGCACCTACCTTCCAAGGCTTGCAGCAGGCGAAGTAGGGGCATACTCACTTTCAGAGGCGGGCGCAGGAACGGACGCTGCGGCCATGTCATGCAAAGCAAAAATCTCTGAAGACGGTACTCATTATGTTCTCAACGGCGAGAAAATGTGGGTCACAAACGGAGCCCAGGCGAACATCATCGTCCTCTTTGCGAAAGATGTTGACCATCCTGATTACGGGTCCAAGAAGCACGGCGGAACAACTGCATTCATCGTGGATGCTAACTTTGAAGGGTTTACAGTCGGAAAGAAGGAAGACAAACTCGGCATCCGATCGTCGGACACCTGCACGCTTGTGTTGAACGATTGCAAAGTGCCTGTTGAAAACGTCATCAAGGGCGTCGGCAACGGCTTCCCTATCGCCATGAATGCACTCGACAATAGCCGAATCGGTATCGCTGCGCAAGCGCTCGGTATCGCACAAGGCGCCTACGAATCGGCACTCAAATACGCCCACGAGCGTGAAGCGTTCGGAAAGCCCATTGCTTACCATCAAATGATCATGGCTTATCTGGCTGACATGGCGACTCAAATTGAGGCCGCCCGCCTCTTGGTCTACAAGGCCGCTTGGACTAAGGAACAGCACTACCATGCAGATGGTCCACGGCACTCCAAGGAGGCCAGCATGGCCAAACTTTTCGCAGGAGATACTGCAATGTGGGTCTCTGAGCGAGCCATCCAAGTCCTCGGAGGCTACGGATACACCAAAGAATTCCCTGTTGAACGTTTTTTCCGAGATGCCAAAATCACTCAGATTTACGAAGGCACTCAAGAAGTGCAGCGCATTGTGATTGCTCGAGCCCTCAAGTGATCACAGTTCAGTGCACTGCAGTCTGCGGGTGGCCATGGACCAATCGAACGGTGCTACTTGAAGGTCCAACATTTGACCTGTTTGGAACGACCGTTCACCGACACGCATCATGACTTCTATGGTCATGCCATCTTCTGTTTTTCCGAGAACCGTGTCCCCGCCTCGGTGTTGACCGTCTCCCAAGAGCGTGTGAAATACATTCTCGATGACGAGGCTAAGGTTGTAGGCGGGAGAATCTGCAATGAGAGCACGCGCTTCACTTCGCAGCTTTGCCATCTCAAGCAAGTCAATAAAGCCGCGGAACCCTGTGGATTCAGCAGGCAAAGCCGGGGTTTCTTTGATCGATTCTTCGGGAGAATCATCATGCTCTTCCACCGATTCTTCAACCCTCTCATGGACGGTAAACCGCTCCTCTGCTAGCCGGATGCCAACGTGGGTGAGCGTGACACAAAACGTCCCGGGATCGTCGGATTCAAGAACGAATTCATCAAACGTTGGAGCGTCCATATCTGCACGTGGCGTGATCATATCCTCTTGGGAACCTGAGGTTTCATTGATGACTCGGATTTCATACGCCTCAACAGGTTCATTGAAACTGACGGTCACGGATACGCTTTCTCCAGTATGAACGTTTTGAGGTGAGATGTCGATGCTTCCGGTGATGACGACTGGCGTGTTGAACAACTCTTCAGGAATCTCAAGTCCGCTGGCCGCTAGGAATGCCATCCAATCATCCAAAGGAATGCCTTCCTTTGGCGTCGCCTCAACAAAAGAGAACACCACTTCGACGACCCATTCTGGAGGCCGCTCACCTGTCATTTTTCCAAGAAGATCTCCAAATTCATCTCCAGAGATCACGCCGTTGCGGTCTTTGTCAAGTTCCTCGGTCAATTTGAGAGGAGACATCGAAGAACTTCCCAACCATTTTTTGAAATTATCGTTGAGTATCTTGGCCATTTTGTTGGATTTGCTAATGCTATCAATCCGTTGAGAGATGTGCTCAACTCGTTGATTGAAAACTTCTTTTTCGGGAAGAATCAGTTCGCCCATGCGTCTGCGAACGCTTCACTCATCATCAAGGTGATGCCGGATTCAAGGGAATTCAAGACGAGGCCAACTCGCATGGTCTCCGTGTTCGTACGCCAGGCGACTGAGCCGTTGCTCGAGTTGGCTTGGTTCGCTAAGATCCTCTTCAATTTGGATTCGGTGAAGCCAATCCTTCAATCGTCCTAGGCGCATTCCTTGGCCAATTCCCGTACGAGCCATGATCCAGTGGCCGTCCACCAGAGACGTTGGAGGGGACTGTTGCGGTTCTAGGTGACTCCACGCATCCAATGCTTCTTGAGTGGCTTTCGAAAAGCCGTCAGCATTTGTAGAATACAAACCTCCCTCAGAGAGAACTGAGCAGGCCAAGAGGTGGGCGTGAGCGTCTCCAGCCATGACGTGTCGGAACACTCGCATGGCTCCTTTATTCGATTGTGGTACGTGATGCAGCGCCTCATGAAATGTTGCTGTAGCCCGTTGCATCTCTCTTGATGTGCGAAGGCCTTTGAGTTGCTGAACCACAGATTTTGTCGTCTGATTAAGGAGGAGGACTCCTAATCGTTGATACAATGTGAGTTGTTTGAGTCGTGACTCATCCAGAACGGTCATCAATGCGTGTTCAATATGTTGGCCTTCAAAGACGTAGGAAAGAACACCATCCGCACTCATGCGGTGAAGGAGCTCTCCTGCATGCGGGCTGCTGATGATCTTTGACGCCTCGCTCCACCGGCGCTCAATGGCGACCATGTCGAGGCGGGCGCGGTTTTCCAAAACCGCTTGATGAAGGCTTGATTCGAGCGTCCAAAGAGGGCCCTCTCCACGAGAAAGGAAACGGTAGGCGCGCAGGATTCGAAGCGCATCTTCTTGGCATCGCTGAGTTGCTTCTCCAACAGCACGGACGGTCTGGTTTTGGAGGTCTTTCTGACCGTTAAATGGATCGTAAAGTTCTCTCCTTGCCACGTCAATGGCCATGCTGTTGATGGTGAAGTCTCGTCGGCTGAGGTCATCGTTCAACGAGGTTCCCCATTCCACATGTTCGGGTCGCCGTCCATCTCTGTACATCGATTCTGTACGCAGTGTTGTTGCTTCGTAGTGTTGACCATGTCCTTTGAGCGTGATTGTGCCGAATTCAAGACCGGTAGCAATCGCTTGTGCTCCAAAAAGTTTCATGGTTTCCTCAGGAGGGCAGGTGGTGCAGAGATCAATATCTGTTGGCGACTGGTCCAACCAAGCATCCCTCACACAACCTCCGACCAGCCAAGCACCATGTCCGTGCTGATTCAACACGTCCAAGATGTGGAGCAAATCCTGGGGGAGGGTCGCCATCCAGCGGAGAATTTGTGGTGGGCATGGCGTCCCATCAACATCGGCTACAATGCCGTATCTCTGCCCTTCCGTCCCGTCCATAAGGTGGCCTCTTTGGTGATTGCAACACCACCCGTGAAAAAGCATTATGGGAGAAGTAACGTTGGACCAAGCCATGGAGTGGACGGAAGACGATGTGTCGCTGGTCCCTCTTCAATGGTTGAAGCCCCATGAGCAGGTCAAAGAGCGCAACCGGGACAAGTTGCTTGAGATGACCAAGCGTTGGGGTGGGTACACCAAACCGCTCATCGTAGACAAACGAACAGGAGCCATACTGGACGGCCATCACCGGCACTCCATCGCGGTCATCATGGGTCTGAAACGTGTGCCTGCATTGTGCGTTGATTACCTCGATGACGAGCGAATTCAAGTTGATGTTTGGCCGGGCTGTGGCCGTGATTCCCTCTCAAAGCAAGAGGTGATTGCCATGAGCCTTTCCGATGATCTTTTCCCTCCAAAGACGAGCAAGCACACGATTGCAGAAGACACTCCTCCTATCCACATCCCGTTGGATGTATTGTCAATCTACCCCTCGCTTACGGGTTCTGACGAGTTGTGATCCAAGCAAGCCACCGCTTGTTTCCTTTGCCTTTCAAACGGACGCCGTGCTGAGGTGATGCAGGAATTTCCAGTTTGAATGTCGTCAAAATGCCTTCATGGACGGCATCAAAGGTGACTGCATCTCCAGAACGTCCAGCGATGAGCTTTTTGAGATGGCTTGAGGACTTGATTCGAACTCCGTCCACAGAAAGCAGTTCATCGCCCACTTGGGTCTGATGGCGCAAGGGGGAGCCTCCATGGTAAGTGGTGATGAGCACCTTGCCTCCGTTGTCTCGAGTGTTGACGCCAAGCCACCCCTCTCCGGCTTGATCCTTGGCATGAGGCGTAAGTTGGAGCCTGAAGTATGAAAGTGCCTTTTGGATGTTCGGCAGGGCGCGGTCTTTGACAAGACGGTCAAGGAATGGGCCCATGCTTGAGCCCCCGGGGCATGCTTTGAGCGCGGTTCGGATGTCTCGATAGTCCACTCCTAGGGTTTCTGCCTCCGCAAAGTCAATGGCGAATTTCCGCACCAGATCAGCCATCAAGTCGCAGGCACCATACGAACCGTCGTTTCGGCGACGGAGTTCAACGTCGAGGCAGAGCATTGCCAACTCTCCCTCCAAGTAGTAAGAAATTTGACTCTCTCTGGTGTAGGGTCCACTTCTATAGAGGTGTATCCACGCATCATGGCTGGACTCGCAAAGCGACTCCCGATGGCCTCCATTTCCTTGTGTGTGGCGCTTCATCTTCCGCTCGAAATCGAGACGCCAGTCTTCTTCAGTCCAAGCTCCAGAACGGACGCACATCATGTCTCCAAGCCAAGAAGTTCCTCCTTCAAACCACCACAGCAAGTCCGTATGGACTTCGGACTGGAGGTTGTAGTCAAGGAAGGCCTTCGGCCGCAGCCGCTTAACGTTCCACTGATGGAGGTATTCGTGTGAGAACAGGCTGACCAAATCCCGGTATTCATCAGCATGGTTTGGGAAAAGGCACTGCCGTGGCATCATCGAGGTTTGGGAATTCATGTGTTCCAAGCCCCCTCGTCCGGTATCGGTCAAGTGCAGAACAGTGGTGTAATCTCCCCAGTTCGGTACTCCGAACAAGGCATGATGTTCACGAATGATTTTTTCCATGTCTTCTACGAAAGCCTGCAATCGGTTCTGATCGGGGTTGTGACCTCCGCTGTCCCACCACTTGAAGTGGTGCGGTCGACCATCAACGATGTGAGTCATCGTTGGGTTGGGGTTCACTTCAATGATGGAATCAAGCATAAAATCACGGCCCTCGGCGGTGAATTTCCACGTTGAGTGCCCGCTGCTCGTAGCGTGATCCATTTCGTTCAATTGGGTCGCTGCTGTCCATGTTGATGGTGCGATCAGTTCGACTTCGTGTTGCCCATCCAAACGGTTCTGCTCAATGCCCTTCTCTGGCCAAAACCAAGTGAATGGGGGCATGAGGTGGAGGTGGGTTCCATCCAAATGGTTGGAACGAACGGACAACTCCTTTGCCAAAAGACTGTATTGTACTCGAAGTGTTGTGGATTGCCTCCCTAGGTTCACTGAAATTGCATCAACACCAACACGTTTCCATTTCAATTCCTTTCCGCTTTGGTCCTGAGCAGTGAAGTCGAACATATGCTGGATCGGTTCTCGAAGAAAGTAGGAACCTGGCACCCAACGTGGGAACTTGAGAACGACCTTGTTCATCGTGAATGGGCCTTCAATGGTCAAGCCCGCTTCAAGCCGGTGTTCTGCTCCATGAAGGGCGTTGGCGTGGAATCGTATGCCGGAGGATTCGCTGCTCATGACGAAACTTCGGATGCGGCGGTTGATAGGTTCTCGCACGCCACCATCAGCAGTTCTGGTGGTGAGGTTTGGATGAACGAGTCCACCCTTGCTTGGACATCAGGTTCGTGAGCTCTTCCTATCAGCCGTTCAAGCAACTTGCTTCGTTCAATCACGTCCAGTTCCTCGTTTTCGATCAACGACCAGCGCAATTCATCCTCATCCGGTCCTTTGCGTAGCACCCATCGAGCAACTGGCCGGACCATGTTGGCGTTCAGAAGGCACCCGATCATAGGGTCCTCAGAGGTGGGGACATGTTGCCGCAGATGGTCGGTTAGTTCGTTGAGGTGGTGAGGCTTCAGCAGCGGTGCAAAGGCCACAAGTTCGCTGGGCGCGTGTGAAGCAATCCATTTCATGATGTTCACCGTTTGAATGTCAGCCTCAAAAAAGGGACGAAGCACCTCCATATCGATGTCCATTCCATCGTTGAGTACTCGAGCGAGGGCAGCGTTCTGAACGTGCTCGCTCCGGTCCTTCATAGCATCCTTGAGCAAGGATGCTGCCGTCAATGGATGTTGGACTGCAAGCACCCGAACTGATTCTGATTGATGTTCATACATGCGATTTGGAAAGGTTTCATCTGCGATCTGAAGCATGGCACGTGCGGCTTTTTTCTGAACCACAGCATCGCCGTCTTGAAGGGCTTCAACCGCCAAC
>Ga0181379_1000157_pt1 | contig 34562 bp, 32 predicted proteins | sample 2SPOviralmetaG_FD_130115 | JGI IMG/M metagenome (GOLD analysis project Ga0181379, IMG submission 130115) | Marine viral communities from the oligotrophic San Pedro Time Series (SPOT) site, San Pedro Channel, CA, USA - 2 SPOT_SRF_2009-07-10 | ecosystem: Environmental > Aquatic > Marine > Strait... | reverse complement strand
GGTGGACGCCGGGGGTTCCGTTCGTTCCATTCGTGCCAGTCGCACCGTCGAGGCCGTCGCTCCCGTTCAAGCCATCAAGCCCATCAGCCCCGGCTTCGCCCTGCTGGCCTTGTTCTCCTTGAGCACCGTCGGCACCATTGACACCGTCGCTCACGCACCCCGAGAGGGGAATCATCAGCATGGCAACGACCACGGTGAGCAGCACATGGGTGCGAGGCATGACTCCACGAGTTTCTCGGCCCACATAACCTTGTTCACGATGTTCTGTCCTCTCCCAAGAAGCCTCTATCCAACATGGAGAGGCCCACCCTTCCTCGTCATACTGAAGTCCAAGCGGTCCGCCTCTGGGACAAACTGAGGCGGGTTTCTTACGTAAGGAACTGTTGAGGTTCCAGGTACGAGCACTCGCACAGACATTTTCAAATATGAACATAGGGAAAAAACTACTTCCTGCTCTAAAGTAGAGTTGGTTATGAGAGACATAAGTGTCATTGAGCTTTCTCAAGCCACGGATTTAGAGGTCCGTGCTTTACTTGCTTCAATCCTTAATGAGTACCGTAGGAGAAAAATTGACATTTCAATCACCCGAACTTTGAACGGAGAGGATTTTGAATTAGTAGTATCAGTCACAGATGACCGCAAGGAAGTGTACGTAAAATGGCTGCAAGAAATTGAGGAATATGACGATCTAGAAGAAGAGGATTTGGATTTGTCCGATGAGGATGTTGACCATTCAATTGAAGATGAAGATGACGAGATCTATGATGAAGATGATTGGGTATATGATGAGCCCTTGTCCGAAAGAACTCCAAATGACGACAGAAGCGATTCCATGAATCCTAACAGTCACCGCTACAATCCCGGGAGGTAATTTTGATCCTTGCAGATGATTTACCATGGTATCTGCAGATAGTTTTCCGGTACGAGCACTCCGATCATCCCTACGATTGTACGGAACGAACCGTAGAGTTTCCAGGTACGAGGGGTTTGGCGCTTGAGAATTAGAAGTACTTGGCGCCGAGGTACTGGCAAAGATGTTCCGTAAACGAGATGTCCTCGGCTGAGAAAGCCGCCGGCAGGTCTGAGTCAAGGTCCAGAACCGCAACGACTTGACCGCTTGAATTTTTGACAGGCACAACAACTTCGCTCAACGTCGTGGAACTGCAAGCAATGTGTTCAGATCTTGCATGAACATCTGGTACGTCTTGTGTTTCTCCAGTTCGTGCAGCAGCACCACATATGCCTCTATCAAACGGAATCACTAAACATCCGTGTCCACCTTGGTAAGGTCCGATTTTCAATACATGAGGTTTCACAGTTCGATAAAAACCCGTCCAATGAAAATGTTCGAATGAGTGATGCAATTCACAGACCACAGTCGACATTGCAGATACCCAGTCGTCTTCATCCTCGAGAAGAGATTGAACCCTGGCGAAGACCTCATCATGGTTTGTCATGGGAAAACCTCAACTCCATTTTTTTTAATTCCTTGTTATTTCACCCCTAATTGATCATGTTCAGCATTCTTTATCCCAGACTGCAGACATACGTTTCGATTGAAACCAATGGCTTGTGCACGAACGGTCAAATCAAGAAATAAACTTCGTTTCAGAAACAGAATCTCGTGGAGGATTAATAACGCACTGCGCATAAGTTTCCCTGTGATTAAGCTCGTTTGAGGGTATGTGTTTTTTTAGAAGCGCCCATTACGATGACCATGAGACTCAATCTTATCGCAGTAACGTTGCTGATACTTTGCGTCCCTTTGGGACATATCGTCTCGCCAGGTGAGGAGCAGAATGTGGAAGTGTTCGCTGATTTTGACGGTGACAGCCACCACTCAATGGCTCGGTCACCATCCTACACCATCAACCCAACAAGCGGCTGGACAACTGGAGCAGAAGAATTAACAATCACCGGAAGTGGGTTTTCAGACCTTGCCTTCTCCAATACAACAAACGATGGAATCGACCATCAATGGGTGGAGTCAACCATGGACTACACCGACAAGGCCGGCATGCACAACTCCATTGTCATGGATTCAAACGGCCACCTCCATGTCACCCATATCAACGGCGGCAATTACCAACTGAGGCACAGTGTCCATGATGGAACCTCTTGGATTTCTTCAAAAATCCAGGATTGTGGAAAGACATATTGCTGGGACATTCACATGGTCATTGATGAAAATGATAACCTTCACGCAGCGTACACGACCTACACCAACTGGGCTGAAACCCTTGTTTACCTGCACTATGATGGTACGACGTGGACGAGTGAAGAAGTCTCCGGAAGCGCCCTGTTTGGCCCAATCGGTATCGCCGTTGATTCCAACAACCACCCACATATTTCCTACGCCGCCGATGGAAGTCCACAGTGCGGCAACGGTCTTCGTATTGCCTCACATGATGGAACGAGTTGGTCGACCCAAGCCGTTGATATCGGGACCAACCGGGGTTGTGAATCTGCGATGGTGATCGACGATGACGACCACATCTACATCGCATATCAAGACAGAGGCGTCTCGAAATTGATGCTCGCTACGAACAAAAGCGGTTCTTGGGACGCATACAACGTTGATTCGGGAGCGTCACCTAGCAGCTTGTACCCTGGCTACATGACATCGATGGCCATGGACGAGCAAGGACAGTTACACATTGCTCATTACGATAGCAAGGAAGATGACCTTCGCTACTCAACAGGGGCCCCTAATAACCAATGGACGACGACCATCGTAGACTCAACAGGAGATACTGGCCGAGAACCCTCAATCGCCTTGGACATAGGGGGCAATCCACATATCGCCTATCGCGCTTGGCAGGGATGGAGTTTGAAATATGCGACAATCGATCCATCCACCTCCCTTTGGTCCGTTCATACGATTTCAGGATCGAACGATGTTGGTGAAGGGAACTCTCTCCTCATCGATGACAACGGAATCATGCACGTCCCTTTTACTGATGAGACGGTGGATATGCTGAAGTATGCGACAAAATCGACAGGATTGATTCAAACAAACGAGATTTCCGTTCAATTTGGCCAATACGGATATGTTACAGGGACCGTCGTCAATGACACGACCATTGTCGTGTCTTCACCAGCCGCCGGACAAACTGCAGACACTGTCGCCATCACGCTCTGGGACAAGGATGACGTGAGCCACTCAACGGGTGCGTCGTTCACCTTCATTTCTCCAGACGACGTCGATAGCGACGGTGTGCTCAATGCCAATGACGACTGCCCGAACACTGCTGGCAACTCCACATCTGGCGAAGTGGGCTGCCCGGACAGCGATGGCGACGGGTTCAGCGATTCGACCGATTATTTCCCGGCTGATGCTTCCGAATGGGGCGACGCAGATGGTGATGGAACCGGCGACAACTCAGATGCATTCCCTTACGATGCGAATGAAACGCTCGATACAGACGGTGATGGTGTTGGCGACAACGGCGACGTGTTCCCGAACGATGCCAACGAATCCATTGATTCGGATGGAGACGGTGTAGGTGACAATGCTGATGCATTCCCATTCAACGCACTTGAAACGCTTGATTCCGACGGTGATGGTGTTGGCGATAACGCCGATGCCTTTCCTCAAGACCCCGATGAAACGATGGATACCGATGGCGATGGAATCGGCGATAACAGCGACCCAAACCCGACACAACACAGCGATGATGACAGCGATGGTGATACAATAGCCAACATTGATGATGCATTCCCAAATGATGCTACACAATGGCTCGATGTTGATGGCGATGGCTATGGCGACAACGCTTCGGGGAACAACCCCGATGCTTTTGTGAATCTCTCCTCACAATGGGCGGACACGGATGGAGATGGATACGGCGATAACTGGGGCAATTCTGCATGGAACACCACCCGTTTGTTCGTTTGGCCAGGCCAATTTGTAGACGGAGCGTTCCTTGCAGATCATTGTCCTACCGAGGCTGGCAACTCGACTGTCGACGGTTACTACGGTTGCCTCGACATTGATGGAGATGGCATCGCAGATATTTACGACAACGATGTTGTGGACAATTCGGGAACCGATTCCAGCGAAACAAATCAAACAGGACCTGTTGATTCCGACGGGGATGGTGTCGATGACCTGTACGACCTATGCCCGGAAACCGTGGCCTTTGGCTATGTTGATGTTGATGGATGCTTGGTTGATGAAGATGGAGACGGAATTGACGATTTCAAAGACGATTGCCTTGGAACGCCATCCGGAGCCACGATTGATGCTTACGGTTGCGCAGTAGAGACAGAGACATCGACAAGTTTCCTTCAATCCTTGAGTTCGGGCGACAGAAGTGCTGTCATCCAAACTGTAGGTGTTGGAGCCATCCTTGTCGCTCTGTTTGGATTCCTTCAAACAAACTTGGTTGCTGCCCTCATTCCTGATTCGATTCGATGGATTCGCGTCTTTCGGGCAGGTTCCAAACTCAACGCAGAGGAAACTCGCGAACTGGAATACCTCAAATCTCTGGTCCAAACCTATCACCAGGAGCCAGATGTCCTACGCGATGAAGTGCATCAAATGAAGTCCGAACTGACCGCTCGCTACACAAATAGCGAAATCAAGAAAGTCACCCTGGAGAAACTCAACACCCTCATCTCAGATTTGCTAGCAATGGAGCCTCACGATTTGAGCCGGATTGCACACAATGATGCCTACTTTGGCTTGGGTGGAGCGATGGACACAACCTCTCGAGCAGAGTACATGTCTCAAGACGTGTTGATGCGAGAAAGCGAAACAGCGGTGTTTGAAGAGGACGTCATGGCTGCCTCACCAATTCCATCAGGTCGCCCACACAAGGAAGCGGTGGGTCAACGGAATGAAATGGACGGACACGAATACCTCGAACATCCTACCGGAAGTGGAGTATGGTACTACCGCAATCGCTCAGTAGATGAGTGGATTGAATGGAAGCAATAAGCAACTGAATCACTCCTCAGCCGAGGGCGTTGACACCACGTGTTTACCGATGATGATCCTGGTAACCCGGTCAGCAGCCATAAGACGGCACTGGCTGATTCGGAGGTCAATCACTGGCACGAGATGATAATCAGCCGGATTGTACGGCCTTGGGTTGACTTCCACCGGTGCAGCCTCCTCGTCGAGGATTTTGCTGACTTCTAATTGAGCAGACATATTGCGAAGCGTTCCGTCTCGCTTTTCGAACTGAACTTGAAAGGGTTCACCCATATGGTCCTCCAAGAGTTCTAAGATTCGATCTTCAGAGAGAAAGATCCGTCCAGAAGTCGAAGGCTGGCCGGGAATATACCTCGGTCGTTGAACCGGTAGAGGAAGGGATTCTCGCTGTTCGGGGGTTAGGATATCCCGCATAGTGTCCGGGACAGAAGCTGGTTCGAAATCAAGACCTCCCAGTAGCAAGATCATGCCAGCGACCATGTCGGTATGCAGCGGTTTGGGTTTGACCTTCACGGCACGAACACATACTGGATTCTGGTCGATTTCAACTGGGAGATGGTTTTTGGCAAAGCGTGTTTTCTGGCCAAGGTCCATTTTGGCAGCCTCGAGAGGAAACACTTCGACTGTGCGTTCGTTAATGGTTCGAATCAATGAAATGCTACCGTCATCAAACCTCTGCGTCCAAAACGTTGCTGTGAGAAGATTTTCGCACCAGTTTAACGCACGATGGACGGCATCAATCTTCGGTTTTTGAACATGTGGAGGTATATCGATCGTTCCAAAAGGGGTTTTTCGGTTCATGGGCTCAAAAATGATTGACACCATATAAGCGATAGACGCCTGTTGCGTGAGGATAATCCAAACAAGGTGCGTTTGGTGAATTGAGGGCGGACGGTTCAAGAAGGCCCTTCCATTCGGTGGTTTTGAGGAAGATTTCAATGACGACAAAACCCTACCAACTGTTCTACTGGCCCATACCCGGACGCGCAGAAGCATCTCGAGTAGCGCTCTCACTGGCCAACCTGGATTGGGAAGATGTCACTCTCAACGGTGAACTCTTTGGGAAAATGAAAAGCGAAGGTACGCTGCCTTGGGGAATGGTTCCTTTTCTCAAGACACCGGAGGGCGGACTCGCAGAGTCTGTCGCCATCCTTCGATACCTCGGCCACAAGTCCAACCTCATCCCTGAAAACGCCTTCATGGCAGCGAAAGTTGATGAGTTCATGGACGGCATTGGTCCTCATTTTTCAATGTTGGAAGGCACGTTTGGGATTGAAGATCTCGAAGAACGAACAAAGGCTCGTGAAGCCTTGTTCCTTCCTGAAGCCAAAGGGAGCAAGGGGTTAAAATTGCTTGAAGAGAAGATTCAGGAATCACCTACGCCTTGGATTGCAGGCACCGAAGCAATGAGCATCGCCGACCTGATGGTCTTCACCTATGTCTTTGGAATGTTTTCTGGGAATTTTGACGGCGTTCATGCATCTGTTCTTGCCGATTATTCCGTATTGTTGGGCTATCACGATGTGGTGGCCAACGAGCCTCGTATTCGTTCCCACTATGCAGACCTTCCCGATGGGTCCCTGCGATGGACTTACCAGCCCGGGGCGTTCACAGAATAAGTCCAGAATTAGACGAAGGAGACCACTTGTTCAAAGACGCCTAAGGACCATATTTCACGGCCATTGGTTCCGTCATCAGCAGCAAAGAACAGCTCCCCTCCGAACGCATAGAAGTTGCTTGGGGTACTTGCTCCGGTTGGATGTATGTCCTTGGCCAGCCATACGGTGTGGTTCGTAGGACTTGTGGCCCACAATTCTGCGCCACTTCCGTCGTCCGCTTTGAAGTACAGTTTGCCATCAAACGACGTGAAACCACTTGGTCCTCCAAATCCGGATGTCGATTGGAAATTGGTGACTTGCCAAAAGGAATGATTGGTTGATTCATACGCCCAAAGTTCGAAGTGAGTGCCAGAGGTAGCCTGCATGTAAAGACGGGTTCCCATTACCGTGAGGTCTGAGAGCATGCTTCCCGCAACACCGGGCCGGATATCGGCAGCCAACCATGTTGAATTGTTGGTCACATCATACGCATGCAATTCACTGCCAACGCTGCCGTCGTTTGCTGACATGTAGATGGTCGTCCCCATCAAGACAAGATTCTCTGGTGACGATGAAAGGATCCCGGAATTGATGTCCTTGACCATGAACGTGGTGTTTGTGGAGGTCTCATGCTTCCACAATTCGACGTTCCCAGCGTTCAATCCTGCTGAGAAATAGAGGTCAGAGTTGACTGCGATCAAGGATGATGGTTGGATGTCTGCCTCAACTTTCCACACACTGTAATTCAGAGTTTCATAGGCCCATAGATCGAACACACCAGTCCCGGTGGACCCGGAACTGTCTCGTGCTCCGAAGAACACGGTTGTCCCAATGAGCGTAAATTCCCCAGGATAGCTTGATCCCCCAGGAAAAATCTCAGTAATTTGCCATGCTGTTCCGTTGGATGGTTCATAGACATACGGTTTGACATTCAATCCCTGGCCTTGTCCTGAAAACATCAATTGGGTGCCAATAGCTCGTAAATTAAGCACACTTCCCGAGTATGCCAATGAGATGGTTCCGTTTTCATAGGCCCAGATTCCGCTTGCTGTTCCATTGTTTGCGGTGAAGTACATCGTTGAGTTAATCGAGACGAAATTGGACGGATTACTGCCTGTGGCACCAGGGTTGAAATCCTCAACCATTTCAACATCAAATTGCGTGCAAATTAAGGTTCGAAACAACACCTCACTGCTTTCAAGAATCCCGTTTTGAGCGATTCCACCGTTTCGACCGTCATCCATGCCCTGCTCGAGCAATTCTCCAGTCCCGTTACATCCCATGCTGGTTGGAGCGGCAGAAAGCCGAGCCACCATCATCGTCAAGGTCGAACTTCCATTGGCTCCATCAGCACCATCAGCGCCATCAGAACCGTCAACACCGTCCTGCCCAGGAACACCATTGCACACTACAACCACTGAATCCACTTCATTGGTTGAGAGGATATTATCGCCATTGTCATCAACGCCAGTTTCAACAATGGTACCGCCATTTGCACAACCCTCGACGATGGATTCGCTACGAGTCACAATCAGCGAGGTAAGGCCGTTGATACCCGATGCACCGTCTGCGCCCGCTTGTCCGTCTGCCCCATTTGTCCCATCTGCTCCATTGGTACCATTAGCACCGTTTGTTCCGTTCGTGCCATTGGCCCCATCTGTACCATCCGATCCGTTGACTCCAGGTTGTCCCGTTAAGTCAATCGAAGTCCACATGCTGTTTTGGCATACTTGGAATTCAGCATCAAGAGCGATGAAAAAGATTTGGTTACCGATATCTGCGTCGCATGGAGGAAGTGCGTCGGCAGACGTGACAAGGTGGAAACTGGAACCGTCGGTTCCATTTGTGCCTGCTGCCCCAACCTCACCAGGTGGCCCTTGGGTGCCTTCTGCATTTGAGATCGAATAGAGGGAAAATGGGACAATCACCAGCATGGCCGCCAAAAAGATGGCTGGAAGAGTGGAATTCGCAGCGATGGGTGGAGAAGTCTTGACGGGGGCTTCGAAGGTCTCGGCCAACACTGCAGGAGCGGGTTCGGGCGGAATTGATTCAACGCTCAAGGCTTGAGGAACCTGTGATTCAACCGCATGAGCGATTCCCTTTGCCGCCTCTTCAGCGCGGTGAATGGCGATCTGTTCATGCGTCCATCCTTGAGCAAGCAGTTGTTCATCAGTCCACATATTCGGTATTTTCAGCCGAGGTTATATTCCATTTGTGGTGCATTGTTTTGACAGAACAGATGAGAGCAGCGATCCCCTCTCAACGGCCAAAAATCAACAATGGCGGGTGATTCGCATCTGAGCTGCGGCCGCTTGAGTGAAGAGGTCCACAAAGGCATCAACGGTATGCTCGATAGGCTTGGAATACCCGCCACCCATGAACACTACAGTCGGCCAGCGTTGTTTTTCTGATGTCTCAAAGACACGTTGGTTTCTTTCCATCATTCCTTCACGGGTGATGTTGAGTTTTCCCAAGGCGTCGGTAGCAAGGCCATCAACGCCCGCTTGAAAGAGAACAAGGTTCGGTTTGAAGGCTTGGCACATTTCCAAGGCATCATCAATCGCTGCAAGGTATTCATCATCTGCACTGCCTTGTTGCAGAGGTATGTCGTGGTCACTCAACGATTTCCGAAAGGGGAAATTCGTTTGGCAGTGGACTGAGATGGTCAGAACACGGTCCTCATGGGACAGGATCGTCGCGGTGCCATCGCCTTGATGAACATCAAAATCCAGAACCACGATGCGTTCAATCTTAGGATTCTCAAGAGCGTGTAATGCACACACTGCAAGGTCGTTGAAGACACAATATCCTGAACCAAAATCACGGTGGGCATGATGGGTACCTCCTGCCATATTTCCTGCCAAACCACCGTGTTCAAGGACGTGTTCAAGGGCTTCAAGTGCACCACCCATCAATCGCTGAGTGCGTTCGATCATCTTTGGAGTCCAAGGCGACAACCCAATCCGCCGAACGGCTTTTTCATCGAGCCTGTTCTGCAAAAACGCATCAACATAATCCGAATCATGGGCCAAAAGCAATCGATCGTAAGCAATGCATTCAGGTGTTCGGAACGTGTATTCTGGTCCGTTTGTAAGCCCTTGCAGTCGTTCCATGAGGATACGATAACGATTTCTCGGGAACCGTGCATTTTCGTGAATACCATCCGTGTAGAGGGGGTGATACCAGAGGTGGAAGGCATGATCGCTGCGATCCAGGCCCATCGCAGTGGTCGCAATTTTGTCCTTCTTGCCGTTCAAAGCACCCACTGGTTTCACGCAAAAGATGAACTGAGATAAACTCCTGTCTTGAAGTCTGAGAAACTGCATAACATCACGACAAGGAATCGCTATCATGGCGGAAACCATTTTGTGATGACGGCACGAGGTTGATTCATGACCTTGATGTTCATCTTGAACCGCCAAGCCTACGATGGCACCGACATCACTTGGAACGCACTCCGTCTTGCTCGACAGCTCCACAGCGATGGAGAAACCATTCGAATCTTTCTGATGAACGATTCTGTTGACTTGGTCCGGGATGGCGTACCGATTCCCGAGGGAGCAGAGGATATGGGCGCCATGCTTGATGAACTCATTTCACAGGGTGTTGAAGTCAAAGTCTGTGGGACCTGTCAGCAACGTTGTGGTCTTTTGAAAGGGCAACCATACCGGGATGAAAGCCTCAAGTCAACCATGGCTGAATGCGCATTTTGGGTGGCGTCCTCGGATAAAGTGCTGACATTCTAGGCAGATGATTGATGCCTTGAGGGCCAACAGGGCTCGGTTGACAACAACCGGAAGCATATACAAACTGCGGCGTTGTGGTTGATTCATGGTGGTTGGTTCACAACGTGTTCTGTACGCCGTGATTCTCGTCGTGATGATGGCAAGCGTTTCCTGGCTCCCTTGCCTTGGCCCTGCCGAGGAAGAAGCGCTTGAAGAGGTTCAGCACCAGCAACAAACGTGGCTGCAGACCCAAAGTTTCGCATCCAATAACGGATTCACCCACATCAACCTCACTCAGGAACCCGGATCTGGATTGACCGCACTCGAACGCCCACCGGTCTCATGGACCATGACCTCGGGAATGGGCCTCACATCACTGAGAACTGGGGCTTGTTCGGCCTATTTGCCTTCGACCAACGAGGTCTTCCTTGTGGGGGGACGTTCGGACGTGGATCCATCCCAAACAGGTGATGAATCAAACACCAATTTGGTTGAAATCTTTGATGTCGCAAACAAGACTTGGAGACCATCATCTGAGACTCTTAAGAGCACACAACAATACCACAAATGCGCTGTCGCAGGTGGTAAGATTTACGCTGTTGGCGACCACCACCCCTACGCATCGCCCAGCGTAGAAGCAACAGGTTTGGTCCAAGTCTATGACCCATCGGCTGGAAATTGGAGTTATGGGACGTCCATGCCAGGAAACCAATCTGTTGGGCTTGCTGGCGTGTCCAGCCTGAACGGACAAATCTACGTCGCTGGAGGCGTCGCTCTTGATGATCGGAGCGATTCAACCGACCGACTGCTTCGCTACGACCCAGTCAATGATTCATGGACGCAATTGGCCAACATGAACAACGAGCGGCATTCCTTTGAGTTGGTCGCTTTCCGTGGAAAGCTGATCGCCTATGGAGGAGTGGCGGTGTTCTTTGACCCCATCAGCAACACCACTGTTGAATCGGAAACGAACTTGACCGAAGCATACGACCCCGTCACGAACTCGTGGTCCCAACTTCCCAACGCCACTTATGCATTTTCGGCGTATGCAGCAACCGTCTTCAACGACGAAATCATCATTCATGGAGGATATGAACAATCCGGATGGAGTGGAACGGCCAACGACAAAACCTACGGCTATGACCCTTTCACAAATCACTGGAACACCCATGCCACGTTGCAAATTGGCCTTTATGATTCCACAATCGTCACTGCAAACGATACGCTGGTGTATGCAGGGGGCGACACAAGCAATACCAGATTCAGCAGTTGGAGCGTCCAGTATCTGGCCGAAAACGAGTATCATGTCAATCCAGACGACCGAGAGGGATGGTTGATCTCCGGCATCCAAGACCTCAGAAGCAGTTTAGACGGGTCTGCGAGCCTGATATGGCTCGGTTTTACCACCATTGAACCGGCAGGAACGAGCATTGGAGTGCAATACCGGACTGCTGATTCATTGCAAGGCATTTCCAGTTCATCATGGCTGCCAACAACCGTACCCATCAACACCTTCCTCACAGCAGGTAACACGTCGTTAGCAGCGACTTTTGAAGACGCTTTTTTCCTTCAATACCGCGTCCTCTACACGACACAACGGGTGATGGAGTGGATTTCACCAACCCTCGTTGAAGTCAATATTGGAGCAGACTCAGCAGGTTTTGTTGGTCAAATACCCACAAGCATGCAACCAACTTCAACACCCATTACCATCGCCACTGAACATCAAGCAACCACACAAGAAGGGACCTATGTCCTCTCCTTACACCCATCTAATGAATTTGGAAGCCTCGACATGAACTCGGATTGGCTCACCATGACATGGAACACCACCACTGAAACCCTCTCCACTTCGGACCCCGATGGATTGGTCTTCAATTCACAGGCCTCCGCCGTTGTCGTTCCTTCGATCAACGGTGAAACCGTGAACTGGACCTTCTCGCTTGCAGGGACCGTACCCACCGACTACCTCCGCATCAAAACCAGCACCCACGCAGAACGAAATGTCACCTTCCTCCATCCGGACACCATCACCATCGACAGGGCCGTGTCCCTTGACCTCCTCAGCATCACCGCCGACCGGTCAAGCAAGGGTGATTCCAGCGTCGAAGAGGGAGAGGTGCTTCCTGGGAACGCATTGTTGAACCTCACCATTGACCATTTCTTTACCAACAGTGGGTTGAGGCTTTTGGGTGGCGACCTGCAAGCACGTTTGCATCTTGATTTGGAAACCTACAACCTCGACGTCGATGAACGACCCATATGGAGCAACCTGAGTTCTGAATGGTTTAACCTCCCCGCTGGCCAAGTTGAATACGCCGAAATCAATGTTCCAGAATCCCTCTCCGGAGAAATGCACGTGTGGTTCGAGGCCCGAACAAGTGAAGATTGGGATTTGGAATATTCAACCGAACCTTGGACCTTCATCGTCAACGGAGAATCACCAACGCTGCTCAGCCTCACGCCTCCTCTTGATGGCTACATCAACGAGGACCGCTACCAGAGCGTCTCGTTCGAGTTTTACGATGTGGGTGGATTTTCCAACGAGACCCTTGATGCATATGTTTGGCTCGAAGCAGTGAACGACGGCACGAACGGCGAACCGCTGGATGGCATTGCACAACGCTTAGAATACCAAAGTTCACCCTACTATCTGCACGAAAACCAAAACCAGTGGTTGGTCAATGTCACCGTCAACGACACAGTCAATGACGACCAGCAAGAAGCGAGGGTCTTGCTTGAGGGAACCGACCTTGCCGGGTTCAATGTTCCATTGGCTTCAGCGGAGGACGGCCACGCCCGGTGGATTTCTCGTACTCCGTCCAAAGGGGATCTCGTACTTTTCGAGCCAACAACCAATCTTTTTACCCCTTCACTGATGAGGTTTGAACCCTCACAGAAAATTGGATGGAACCTTGCAGTTGAAGACACCAACGGCCTTTCTGACATCGCAGAAGTCCGCATTGAACTTGGAAATGATGAGAACCTTGGCATCAAGTACACCGTTGTGGACAACACCTGTTCCAGTCTTGATGAGCGCCTCCTTCTTGACCCGTCAGATTGTTTGGTCGATACGAGCAATGGCATGCTGGAACTCGACGTTCAAGCCACTGTTGAGTGGAGCCTCACGCTGAGCGGGCTCATCGAAGGAGAAGTGGATGTTTTGATCACCGATTACGATGGCACGCAGCGGTTTGACTTCAGTGAAGCATGGTTGTTGGAGCGAGGCATGCTCATCGAGATCGAAAGCCTGCGAGACGATGACGGAGCCGTGAAGCAGGCTATCGAAAACGATGTGGCTGTCATGGCAGGAGACCGTATCAACATAACAGCGAGCATCCTCCATCGAACCAGCAGCACTCCATACACAGGAGATTTGCGGCTGCGTTGGGACGGTTTGTTGCAAAACGATCCCTGGAAAGGTGCGATGTCGGTCTCCATCGTTGACGGTCATCTCGTGGCCTCTATCCCTACACCGGAGACCTCTTCTGGTTTGATTCATGGCCTGGCCATCTCGTTATGGGATCCTCTAGAAACCGAATCCTTGGCCTCAGTTGACGTGTCCCCTTTCTACCTCGACCATGAGGCCCCTGAACTGTTGCCCTCAACGATTGATGCGTCCATTTCGAGGTACCATCTTGACGAAGTGAACGTTGGCGTCAACATCAACGAAGCTCAAGGCTGGAGCGGCGCTCTCACGCTCACATGCGAGGTCCGCTCGATGAATGCTGAGTGGGAACCTCAGACCCTTGTTCGCAACGCCACAACCGAATTTGACGGACGGACCATGTTCAGTTTCACTTATGATTTTAGCCAGTCAGGTGATCCATCAGCCCTCTCAGCCCAAGCCAGTTTGGTGTGCTGGGCAGAAGGAACGGATGACGCCGGATGGAACTTGGCCTCAAACGTTGGTAACACAGCCCTCGACCCTTGGCTTGAGGCTCCATTGAACAACGTCGGACCCGACCTATCCCTCGAGAGCGTAGAGGTGGATTCAGAAGTCAAGGCTGGTGAAAAAGTGCGTTTGTCCTTTTTCGTCGTGAATGCTGGAGAGGGATTGGATACACCATTCAACGCAACGATTGAAGTTGTTCAAGGCGAAGAGCGCACGCTGGTAGGGCGAGCGATTTTCTATTCGATAGAGGAAAACACAGCCAAATCTGTGAAACGGACGTTCGCCGCGCCGGAGGGTGAATGGACACTGGAAATCACGGTTGACCTCGAGCAGCACATTTGGGAAATTGATGAAGCCAACAACGTCTTCTCTGAGAAAATCACAACCGAAGGCGAAGGCCTTGGGGCACTTGCCGTGGTCATCGGTGGAGGAGGCCTCCTGGCACTTCTCGGGGCTTTGCTGGTTCTTCGGGCTCGTCGCCCCTCGCCTGTTGAGGTCGAGAAGGTGGTAGCAGCCATCGAAGCAACCGTCGAAACCGTCGTGAAAGACCCAGAAACCAAGCCAAAACGTCGTGGTCCGCCCGGTGGAAAAATAGCCGCATCGTCGGGGGCAAAACCATCTCGTGGCCCTCCAAGAGGACCCCCAAAGAAATCGACACCGCCTGTCGCTGCCTCACCACAGGAGGTTGCTGCGAAGTATTTCGATGCTTTAGGCGGATCTGCTCCAGAGGAAAATGGCCTAGAAACGGTGGAAGATTACTCCAAACTCCCTGGAGGAGGGGAATACGAATACACGCCAGATGGCACGTTCTATGTCGGAGAAACATGTGGCCGTTGGACCTTGAATGAGGACAAATCCTTCACAAAAATCTCCGAATAAGGACCATCCCTACCTTGATGAAGGCGGACCGACTCCTGCACATCATGAGTGAAGCGGTTGAGGATGTACGTCGCGTCCTAACCATCACCTTTCGGGGCGTGGAGTCACTTGCACGGGCAGATTTGGAGCGCACCTTGTCGTTTGACATGGAATGGGTCGCTCCTCACGAATCGGAAGCGGTCGTCGAGGCCTTGGTCCGCCAAGGTTGGCTGTCCGAGAACAATGGCCTCTTGACCCTCAGCGTGCCTCTTGGTGATGTCTCGGTTCCCTTCGGATGGTTTCCTCGGCCCACCCGATTGCTCAATCCTGTCAGCGCTCAAGGAAGTGAACCGCCTTTATCCGAACCCGCTCCCCCCGCATCCCCACAAAACGCACCTGCCCAGCCGTTTGCAACCTCTGCCCCCACTGGTGCATCGCAAGTGGAACCCAACGCAGACCCCCGTGCGTCCTTGACCAAACGTTTGGTTCGCTTCATCGCCCGCCAAAGCGGTTTAGAAATGACAGAACTGCAGCGTCGTGCGGAACGCAAAACAACGGCGTTTCACCTCATCACTCCTTGGATGGCCTACGCTCTTGTCGCCAGAGAACAAGGGCTCGAAATGCAAGCCATTGTTGACGCGCTTGCTGTCGTGTAGGCCTATTCCTCAGGAATATTTTCTTGGCCTCTGGCTGCGAGTTCCACAAGGACTGGAAGAACCATGAGCGCCAAGATGAGCGAAAAGAACACTGTGATAGCGGTGATCAAGCCGAAATCCTGGATGATGGGCATTGGAGAGAAGAGCAACACAGCAAAACCAGCCATCGTGGTGAGGGCGCTCAACATCAGAGCCACACCTGTGGTGTCCATGGCCTCGCGCAGGGCATCCCAATGATCACCACGCCGCTCGAGTTCCACCTCAAATCGCCGCCACATGTGAATGGAATAATCGATGCCGATGCCCAATGTCAGGGCGGTCACCATCACAGTGAGGACGTTCCACTTGAGGCCAATGAGAGCCATGGAACCCACCACCCAAAGCGAGGCGATTCCGACAGGGAAGAGCACGATGATGGCTGGCATGATACGTCGGGTGAGGACAAAGAGAACAAGGAAAGAAACCGTTAGAGAGATGGCCGTGCTTTCAATCTGAGTCAGACTCAAACCATCCAAAACCGTCTCTAACATGACGAGTTCGCCAGTGACATGGAGCACAGCGTGATCTTTGAGTTGATACTTCAGCGTCCCTGAATCATCAGTGGACCCTAGAATCTCCACGAAATTATCAACGACACGGCTGGAATCAACCGACGTGGTGGCTTCAACTCTGATTTCATGCCGCAGGTGAACAATGGCATCACCCTCAAGATGGACAGTTTGCACCACACGGTCGTTCCAAGTTTCTCCTGTGAGCGGATCGGCAACGCTTGTATTGGCACTCAAGTCAGCGAAGACGGCGCCCAAATCAACAGAAAGAGAACGATTAATGGGGTAGACCTCACCGAGAAACATCTGAAGGTTATGGGCTTCGCCGAGACTTGAATTTCGCAGGATAGCGTCTCGTAGAACTGGGTACGGTCCTTCATAGGAGGGAGAAGCAATCCTGAAGTTGGTCCCGACCACATCATTGTTTGATTTGAGGTCCGTGTTGAGGTTTCTTAATTCGCTCAGCAAATCCAAATCACCGGGAATGGTATCCGCTCCACTCTTCGGTTCCATGAGGATGTGTATGATCTTCCATCCTGCACTCTCATAGCTCGAACTTAGCGAATCCCGAACAGTCATGATTTCCATGTCCTCGTTGACGAAGTCTGCGAGGTCGAAGTCTGTTTCCAGAGATGCTGCTCCATAAATGGCTAGGCCTGAAATCAACACGGTGACAAGAATCACACCGACCTGCTGTTTCTTTTGCACATTGACGATCTGTCCGGAGATTCCTGGGAACTTAAGCGCAGGAGGGAGCTGGTTCGTGTTTGTTTTCGTGAACATCACGTGGAGGGCCCCAACAAAGAGCGTCGAAGAGACAAAGGCAGATACAACACCAAGCGAGAGCGCATAACCGAGCGTTGCGAGTGGAGGGAGAGGTGAGATGATGTTCGCCAAGAACGCTGCCACTGTGGTCACCACAGCGAGGCTCAACGGAACTGAGAGGTGCCCAACCGCACGGAGCCAAGACTCAGAAATGTTGGGATACTCTTCAGCAAACGAACGTTGTGAGCGCTGCAAGTGAATGGCGTAATCAATTCCAAGACCGAGGACGAGCGGAGCCACTGTTGCTTCGAGGGCTGTGAATCGAGCCCCAAAGAGATTGAGGATGCCGTAGGTCCAAATCAGGGCGCTGGTAAGGCCAATGACAGGATACAGCACACGAGGGAAGGAACGGAACGCAATTCCAAGCATCAGCACGACTACACTGGATGCCAAGAGGATCAGGAACAGCAAGTTATCGAACGTCCCTTCGTCGATGTCATGGGCAAGCAAGTCGTTCGAAATGACGTCGTAGGTCAGCACTGACGTCGACGAGCGTTCGGTGAACACATCCCGCATTTGATCCTGAAGTTCTCGTCGCACGGTCTCTTCGAGGTCAGGGTCCACCTCCAAGACCCATAGCGTTGAGGAAGCCGTGGGGGTTGCATCGCCACTGGCGTCGTCGAGATACGCACAGACGGGTTCGTAATCGAGGTCTTTGTGCAGAAGGGCTGACGAGGCGTAGGTAGCGGCGGAGAGAAGTTGGTCGTCTGCAGTCAGTCCGCAGGTTTCGTTTTCGTCAAACAACAACTCCAGAACATCGCTCCAAGCATTGAGGGAAGCGAGGTCCTCTCCATTGGCTTCCTCATCAAGAGCCAACTGCATGATTCCTGGAGCAGTGGTCCATACAGCAACAAAATCCTGACGCTTATCGGATTCGTTTTGGAAGTGTTGAAGGTCCTCATTCATGACCTTCAATGCTTCAAGGGTGAGGACGTTGCTTCCGTCGTCCATGGTGGCGTGAACAAAGAGGGGGCGCATTTCGTTCGGAAAGTGCTCGTGAATTCGATCGTGCGCAATGGATGCTTCCGTATCTGGTGAAAAATCGTTGAGGTCGGTCTGGAAAGTCGGTGGTGAGAGGTAAAGGTTCGATGCGAGGACCAGCGTGACGAGCGTGAAGATACCAACAATGAAGGGGGCTGCACGCTCAAACTTCGGTGCGGCTTTGGCGAGGCGTTCCTCAAGGCCCGCCGTATCCATGGTAACCCCCTGTCCATGGGGCATAAAAAGAAACAGGTGGTTCTGTGATTAATCGAACGCCTTCACCAACAGGAGAACTTGGCCAGAGCAATCTGAGGAGAAGGTTCAAAACAAGAGGGTCGGTCGCAAGGCCGGTTATCATGGCAGTCACCGTACTCAAGAAAGAGAAAAACGAACTCCGCTTGCGCATTATCGGGGAGAGCCACACGGCCCTTCAGGTCCTTCGTGAAAGCTTGAACGCACACAAAGATGTAGACTACGCCAACTATTTCCCCGGCCACCCCGAGTTGGATGACCCAGAGTTCTACATTCGCACCACATCCAAAGCAGGCGTCGATAAGGTCCTCAACGAGATCATCAGCGGCGTCGCTGCTGAATTTGAAAGCGCCAACCTCTGAACAGGTTGTTCTCATGTCGGAACCCCTTGCCGAAACCATCGGCTTGCTGGGCTACGCCACCAAGCATGACGGCATTGGTGGCCTCATCAAGTGTCGAGTGACCGACTTTCGTGTTGAAGAAATGGCCACCAAAGTTCACCTAGACAACCGGGGTCGATTCACGGTGGCCAAGGTCACGCTGACGAACTGGGAAACCAACCGGTTTTGCAATCAACTCGCTGCAAAACTCAAGATTCCACGGAACCGTATTTTCTTCGCCGGAACCAAAGACAAGCGTGCCGTGACTTCGCAACTGTTCGTCATCGACGCTCCCATGAACAAAGTGTCAACTGTAGAGTTGCCTGATGTGGAGATTGAAGTGCTCGGCCGGACCCATCAAAAAATTGGATTCGGAAACCACCGTGGCAACCGGTTCACCATCGTGGTTCGTGGATGTTGCGACAACGATGGCAACCCGCTTTCTGAGTCCCAAGCCTTGGCTGAAGTTGAGCGCATTCAATCTTCAATGGCTGAAAACCTCGGCGCTGAACGCTTCCCAAATTGGATTGGGCCGCAACGCTTTGGTTCAGGCCGACCCGTAACTCCCATCGTTGGACGCCACGTCGTTTTGGAACAATGGGAAGAAGCCGTGATGGCCTATTTGTCGATGGAGGGCCCCAACGAAGAAGGTGAGGCACGTGCCGTCCGAGCTCGCATTCGCGAAAAGGGACTGGATGCTTCATTGCTTGAGAACTTGCCCCGCTGGATGGGTTTTGAACGAAAGATGATCGAGCACCTTCTTGCCCACCCTGAAGACCATGTTGGAGCATTCCGAAAGTTGCCTGCAAACTTGCAACTGATGACCGTCCACGCCCTTCAGTCCATCGTGTTCAACAAGTCCCTCCATCGCAGGCTGGAAGAAGGCCTTCCTTTGTCCACCCCCGCAGCAGGAGACATCGTAGGTCGAATTGACGAAAAGGGACAACTTGATGTCAAATCATGCGTCGTCGTTGAAGAACGTACGCTGAAGCGAATATCGCGAAATTGTGAACTCGGCCGCCTCATGACCACTGGACCGCTTCCTGGGAGCGAGATATCAACCAGCGAAGGAAAGCCGGGTGAACTTGAACTCGCCACACTGACCGCCGAATCCCTGCACGAAGTGGATTGGGTTGTTGAAGCCATACCCAGACTCTCGAGCAAAGGAACCCGCCGCGGCTTGGTGGCCAAGTTTGACGAGTTTTCGGTCGACACCGTGCCCATTGCGGACGTTCAAACGATGGGCCCTCGGTGGGAACAAGGCCCTCAAGAGGGCGACCGTTGGCATCCAGAAGGCGCTTGTGTTCGATTCCGTTTCACGCTTGGTTCCGGAAGCTACGCCACCGTTCTTCTTCGTGAGTTCATGCAAGGGCCGCTCTCACATATCAGTTGAAACTGAATGCAGGCCGTAAGACATCCAATGAACAGTGGCCCGCGTAGGGTGAGTGATGATGTTTGATGTCAACTCAACGGGGGGCATAAGGCGAACGCTATCAATGATGAGCCCTAGGGCAAGACGGGCCTGCTTGTGAACGTCAAGAAATATGGGGATCAGAGTGTCATTGACCTCTCCGAATGGGGCCGACCCTTCGCCCGTATCATCGCTCGGTTTCTCAAGGAAAAACCCATCACGGTCATTCAGGTCACCACCTTCCACCTTTTCCTCACTATTTTCTGTGCCTGGCTTATTCTGGAAGGAAATACAATCATAGCATGCTTCCTTCTGATCGTCAAAGGAATTATTGATGCTGTTGACGGTGAATTGGCTCGTATTCGAGAACGCCCATCACATGTTGGACGGTATTGGGATACGGTTGCGGATACGATTGGTTTGGTGGCCATCATGTATGCTTTTGGGAGGCTCTTTCGTTGGGATCCGATGCTTACTTTGGCCCTTATTCTAGCCACATTATTCCAATATTCACTGTTCAACCATTATTCCATCTTGATGCGGAACTTGGGCTCAGGAGATACGACAAGCCGTGTTGATGAACGAGTGAAGCCCGTGGCTCATTCATGGGAAAAACAGTCCACAGTGAACTTTTTCCACGCCATATACCTGATGTTTTTTAGTTGGCAAGACCGTATTATTTCAACAATATCTGGCCGAGGATCGAAGAGCCTGGTGTTTGAATTGACGGTTTCTTCCTCGCTAGGATTTGGAATGCAGTCCCTGATCATATTTGCCCTCGCTCTTACCGAGAACCTCCAGCATCTTCCTGAGCTTATCTTGGGCTTGAATATGGCGTTGATGGCGATGGTGTTCCTTCGCAGCAGAATATGATCAAACAATCATGGGCCTTTCAATCCCATATGTCTGTGCAAACACAGCCCACTGCGAACCCTCCCTCATCATTCGATTGGATGAGGTGAGAATTCATCCTTGATCGCTATCCTTGGAGGTCCATCCTTCTGTATTCTCCAGGTCTTTTCGAATTTGAGACCCAATGTTGAGTGGTTCCATCGTCTGCCGCATGTCGTTCAACGCACGCTGCATGATGGCCTCGCCCAATTCTTCATGAGTTTGAGGAAGACTGTCCCTCGCGATTTCTTGGAAAATACTCTCTGGTTTGTGTGCACCGCTATGGTAAATGATTCGAGCCGCATAACTTGAGTACGATACCAAAAAGGTCACGATGGCCAATAACAAACCAATAATGATGGCTGAACCAACGATGTTTTGGACATGCACAAGAAGGAGCATGCACCACCACATCGCCATACCATACATCGAACACACCACGAGATAATCAGGTATCATTGCCAAGCGGCCAGTTGGCCCTCTCGCACTGACAATGGCTCGAAAATTGTCATCATCCACGGCCGAATACACACCGTGCACCACCAGAAGACAATTCAGGTGAACGAAATTGATGACCACGATGACCCCTCCCATGATCATGGTCCACCAAGCCAAACTTGAGTAGGGGGTGGAGGACCAGTAGAAGTCTTTGGATTCCCCTGTTAGCAAATTAAAGAACAAAGACGCATTCATAGCCAACACCAAAACCGCTGCCAGTGTGTTGACTTCCCACACCGCTTTGTAGCTCTCTTTCAGCGTTTTTCCACTCGGATAGGCCTCATTGTAGGCATCTTTCCATAAACGGCGATGGTCAATGGGGTAGAACCATTCGAATATCGGGACGAGTTTGAAAAAATTTCGAATCGGACGGTTTCGAAACTCTTCTGTAGATTTCTCATCCCTGCTCATGGAGATGCCACAGGACTTCTCCGTTATGAAATTAAAGCATACGCCAATTAAGTCAAGAAAGAGCCCGGAAATGGGAGCGTGCTCAAATCAAGCCCATGGAAAGGACTTCGATTTCACCAACACCGACGATCTCAGCCATCTGTGCTTCAAAAGCATCAGCAAGACCTTCACCATCGTTCATCTTAACGTGAACTTGAACGAATTTTAGTCCGAATGCAAGAGGTTTTGTCTCAATTGCTTGGATGTCATAATTGTCATTGCGGAGGGTTCCGATGGCCTCTGCAATGGCGTCTGAGTCCACATTTTCAATGTTGGAATCAGGATTCACTTTGTAAGTCATTACTACCATGCCCATGTTCTCACCTCAGGGTCCCACGAAACCGCAGTTGGGGCACTTGTACAGAACACCCTGGTTTCGAACACGAGGGCTACGACCGATGGGGTTCTCAAAACACCCGGGACAGGGGAAGGATGTCGAACCTTCTTCTGCTAGGGGTACGCCGGATGATGTGCAAACGCTTGCTCGATTACTCATGGTGATGCCTCGCTACGGTATCGGCCACGACCTCCCCTTCTTTATGGTTGCGTGAGCGAACCCCACGGGCATCCGCCCGAGATGGTTGCACGAGAGCGAGCCGACCGTGTTTTCCGGTGCTGACAACAAGGGCTCCGTCTCGAGAACGGCACCACCCAGATTCAAGCCGAATGACGTCTCCGACGTTGACGCGCTGGATTTGATCGCCCCAGAGAACCAAACCGACCAATCCAGTCTCATCTCGGCCACATGCTGCGGCTACATGCCCGGTGTAGGAAGGGGAAACGATGAGGCGTTTGGGGTAAATCCTGAGAACCACCATTTCGAGATGTCGCACGGGGGTGTTTGGCTGAAGATGTTCAATTCGGCTAACGGGTGTGGGCCAAGTGAGGCGGTAACGTGGTTCCATAAGTGGACAAAACAGCGTCAATGTTCTTCAAAGCCACCGTCCGATTTCTTGCGTCGGACCTTGAAGGTGGACGCTACTGGTTCAGGGTCATCCTCAATCTCGTCGCCTCCTAGCAGTTTGTTCAGCATTGTTTCGTACCGAGAACGAACAGATGTCTTCGGAGCTTTCCATGGCGTATGATGTCGACAAACAAGGTAGACCTCGGAGGAGGAGTTTCGTGATGCATCAGGAGAATACCTTCGGACATTTGAGAAATGGGGCTTGACGGCAGCAATCAATTCCTCAACCCCAACCCCCTGGAACAATTTGGTGGTGAAACCGCCTCCCTTTTTCAGCAAAGGCAAGGAAAAATCGAACACATCAGCGACCAAAGTCATCGCCACCGACTGATCCATGTCCCATTTCCCTGTGATGTCGGGTGAGATGTCCGAAACAATGACGTTGAGCAACTCGCCTTCGAGTTCCTCAAGAATTCGTTCTTGGGTGACCGGCTCAGTGATATCGCCAGTCAAAAGGACTGCACCTTCAACTGGAGCGCACGGTTCAAGATCGACCCCGACAACATGACCGTCTTTTCCAACCAGTTCGACGGCCACCTGCGCCCAGCCCCCTGGATGGCATCCTACATCGAGGACAAGGTCGCCTTCGCGAACGAGATTGAAACGCTCTTGAATTTGCTTGAGCTTGAAAGCAGAGCGAGCACGATAGCCGCTTGCCTTTGCTTGACGGCGCCACGAATCACGCTTGTGATTTTCAACCCAATGGTCTGCCAAGTGCTTGTCCTCGTTTAACGCTGCGGACCTCGCCCTCATCAACCCTTTTCTTTCAACTGCGCAGAAAGCAAGCAATCAAGGCCTCATGGGATGTGGCGTAACCGTGAGCAACCCACTCTTCCACCGTGCCCGTCTTTTGGCATGCTCGGTCGGCGTCGCCATGTGCTTGTTACTCCTTCCGGCTCAAGCGATGGTGGTTGAACTAACCACAACCTTTGAAGAACCGGTGTCCGTGTATGGCGGACGAACCATGATGGTGGAGGAAATCACGGCTACTTGGTGTCCATCGTGCGCAGAAATTGACCCTCAATTGGAGCAAGTCGCCGACAGCCATGGATCCCGTTTGGCACTGGTGGCATTGCATCCATCCGATGGAGAAGATGCCTTCCAGCCCGAAGCAAGTCAATACCGCATTGACCGACTACGGCGAAGCAATTCTGATGCCGGAATCTCAACACCGACCTTTCTGGTTGAGGGAGGGGAAGAACGCCAAGGCTACGACGCTTGGGGGGAAGTGCAAAGGGATATCCTCGATACCGAGTTGAAGCGACAAAACACCAGCGCATTATCGTTTGAGGTGGTCGCAACAGCCCAAGGATACAGGGCATCGGTTCTCGATTTGGATTTGGGGAACCAGTCTTCATCGCAACTGACCTTCATGCTCTTGGAGCACGACAAACCGATGCCAGAGGGTGCCGTTAATCCTGGAGGGAGCACTCGGGACCGCGTGTTGGTTGGGATTGCAGAGTGCACGCTCAACAACGATACGATTTCTGCGGTAAGGGGAGCCATCAACGCAACCAGTGGGACCTCATGCAGTTCTGAGTTCTCCTTCGAATTTGACTCCATGGAATCATGGAGCGTGATTCTCGTGCATGAGGATGCTACATCTTCGATTGAGCCCGATCAGGTGTTGAGCACTTATGGGGCCATAGAAATGGCTCATAGAGACCGTGGAGAAGAGACGTCAACAAGCCCATATGGATGGGCGCTCGTGCTCAGTTGCTTGGTTCTGGCAACCGCCTCAATTGTAAGAAAAAAGTAATTTTTTTCATTAACTTTCGGTCATTCGCCCGAAATGTGGCAATAAAATCCCTTTTCCGGAAATTGAACAGACAGTTGGAGCAAGGTTCTATAAACTGTGAAAACAACTTGTAACCATGACAAAAACATGGGAGGACATCACATGGGAAGAAAACACGCCCCGCAAAGAGTGGGTCGTCGAATATTACGCCAAAGTGGGCGACGAGACCACACATCATCTCTCGGTGTTGCCCGGCGATGACATGGAGGCTGTTCAGCGGCATCTGATGAAGGAGCTTCGGTCCGCCTACCGAGAAGCACATGAGATTGAGGTGACGGTCCTGCGAATGGAAGAGATCGAAGTTGAACCGAACGCAGCCATGTTCAACGAGACATACACACCTTGAATCAACCGATTTCTCTGAAGACCAGTTCAATCAACTGTCCGTCTTTCACGATGAAATCCTCATAGGAATTCACCTGAGTACGTTCTCCGCCTTCCTCAGTGACGAACATCAAGAATTCATGTGAATCATCAACTCGGTGGTCGTCGAAGCCTGAAGCATCCATGTGCTTGCCCCAAATGTCAAAGAAAGCTTCCAAGGGTGCCTCCACGCCTGATTCCTTGAATTCGAGGTGGATCTTTCCTGTCGAGTCATGGGTGTGCAAGGGCCTCATAGAGCATCCATTGTCATTGAGGCCAACATCATCAGGGATGGCAATATTTTCATTGAGAACAGAGATTCGAATGGTGGCGTGATAGTGTTCTGCCAAGCCACCGTCATGACTGCCTATGCACTCATCAGCAAGTGAATGGCGTTCATCAGCCGAATTAAACGGAGGTGAGCCGTCGCTTTCTCCGAGAATGAAGCCGAGGGCTGCGAGAGCACTCAGAGTGATGACAAGCCAGAAAATAGATTCCTTATTCATCTCTAGCCCTACCAAAATGCTCCTGAAGATTCTGACTCTTTGTCCGTCCAATCGCCGAGGTCGTGCATCTTCCCGGCTCTCCAAAAGCCAAAGAGCGCCACGATGTTGGAGATGTGAGCCATGGTGCAGAATTGGCAAATCTTGCCCATCTGGACTTCGTATGAAACCAATAGGGCGATCACCAACAACCCTCCTCCGGTCATGAACATGCCATACTTGAGGTACGATTCCGCCCATATTGCATCAGGTTCCTTTGAAACTGAGTTGGTGATGAACAACAAGGAGCCAAACGCAAGCATGCCAATGAGACCCCAGGAGATGCCAAACAACGGGTCAGCATTGTATGCTGTATTCCCGAGAACGTCATCGCAAGAGAAGACGGTGGCACTCGAACAAACGTTTCCACCCTCGCTGATTTTGTTCGTGATCCACAAGGTGTGGACCGAAACAACAAATCCAACCAAGGCCACCATGTTGAGCCCGAGCATGTGTCGATGGCGGGCGTAAACCAACTTAGGAGAGCGGCTGGCGAGCGAGCGTCCGAGCCCAGCGCTTTGAGGTGTCATGAGCAACAGGCCGAGCAGAAGAGGGACTGCATAGAGGATCAGAATGAGGTTTTGATTCACGAAATCATCCCCTGTTCATTCATGATTCTGAAAATTCCGTCTGAAACTTTCTCCTGTTGTGAATCAGCGGATGTCCATGCAACAATACCGTCTGGCTGAATCAAGAAATATGCTGGAGTCCCCGGAACTTTCCAAGAATCCATGTTCTCTTGGTCAATGTCGTCAATGTAAATGAAATTGTGAGCCGGCCCGAGTTCTTGTTGGTCCCCACAAGAATACCCTGCACAGTCCTCTCCGCCAGTACGGTCCCGGAAGGCTTTGATTTCGTCCCGGCTCGTGTCGTGGCCCTGAATATCCAGTTGCGTGGCACTGGCGATGAAGTTCACCACGGGGCCAGGCCAAGCAGGGGTACCGTCACTGTTCTTTGCAATCTTCATGAAATAGTCCGCATTTTGACCCATTTCACTTGCAGAGCGAACACAGAACGGGCAGTCCGTATCCATGAATTCGATCAGGAGCCACTCAGAAGTGGTGTCTTCAGCCGTCCAGTTGTTCGAGATGTAATCGTCCATCTCGAACGTGGTCCAACCGCTTCCATTGTACATCATGCCTTCGAGGGCAGGAGCGCGTTCACCGACTTTGGTGCCGGTGCTGATTGGATCTGTAGTGACTGCCAAGACAATAATGGCCACGAAAAACAAGGCCATCACACGAATACCGCTGTCTGTTCTTACATCTGCTTCAATATCGTTTTTCACGCATCTTCCTCCAATCCAATCTCATCCAGCAAGCATGCTGCAGTATGCCGAATGGCCTGTTCGCTGTTCATTGAAACATCGAAACCTGTTTTCAGCATTTTGTCAATAGCAAGTCGAGCACGAGGAATGTCTCCCGCCCAACCACGGTCGCCTCCGGTGTATTCAATGGTGGCGTCATGGCAGCCGGTCACCTCAACAACGATTTCAGCAATTCTTCGAACTGAGGCCGTGTCGTGACTCCCGAGGTTGTACAAATTGAGAGGGTCGTTCGCCCTTTTCATCACATGAAGGATGGCATCGGCACATTCTCCTACTTCCATGTAGGATTTTTCTTGGAGGCCATTTCCAAGCACTTCAAGTCGCGATGGGTCTGCTTTGAGTTTGTGAATGAAGTCAAAAATCACTCCGTGGGTTCCACGTGCTCCGATGATGTTAGCAAAGCGGAAGATCCAGGCTTGGAAACCAAAAGTCCCAACCCAACTGCTGATGAGCCCTTCACCGGCTTGCTTGCTGGCACCATACAGGGATATGGGCATGCAAGGACCATGGTCCTCTGGCGTCGGCAGTGGTGCGTCCTCTCCATAGACGACAGAACTTGATGCAAATGCAATTTTTGAAACGCCTGCCAGTCGCATGGCTTCCAGCACGTTATAGGTAGCAACCGTCCCTTGTTGAAGGTCCGTGTCCGTGATTCTGGTGCCCAAACGGATGTCAGGATTTGCGGCGAGGTGGAAAACGCATTCGACCTCCATATTCATGGCCATCTTTACATCCTCGAGGTGGCGAAGGTCACCGTTGACCAGAGTCACTGCTCCGCTCTCAAGATGCGAAGATAAGAAGGCCTCATGGCCACTTGAAAGGTTGTCGAGCACCACAACAGTGTCGCCTTGTTCAACCAAACGGTCAATCAAGTGGGAACCAATGAACCCGGCACCGCCAGTCACGAGGGCTCGCATGATACGACGACCAATTCCGTCGGTATAAGGCAAATGGTCCACCCAGCCATACCGCCGATGGCTTCAAGAGCGTTGATGAGAACACCATCGTTCCTGAGCAACAGGCTCGGGGGAGGTGAATGAATGAAGAAAAATGAAACTGCAAAGGAAAGCGAAATCCAAGACAACAACATCTTGGTGGGTTATGTCCGACGAAGCAATGCTGGTGGAGCCCTCAAACTCTCCGTCAACACGGCTGCGTTTGCTGACTGCAGCACCTACATGACCAGCGACGGGCAATCCTATGTCCCGCTCGTGATCTCCATGGGGGCCCTCGAAAAGGTGCTTTCAGGCGAGCGTGCTGTGACGACAGTGACCCAACTTAACGACTGAAAGCGCTCCAGCTGTCATCGTTCCTTCTCACAGAGAAGTACAACGCTCATCACGTGGCCAAGGCCAATGGGTGAGCCTTTTTCGCACTCCTCGCTTCTCAAGGAAGAGGACATATATAGATGCAGGAGGACGCAAGGCCGTGCCACAAGAAGGGGAACCTTCCAGTACGGACAACCCGTACATCGTTGCTGGCATGCCAATGTACAACGAAGAGGAAACCATTGGTTCCGTCGTGATACGAGCGCTAAGACACGTTGATGAAGTGATTTGCATCGACGACGGTTCTTCCGATGCCAGTGCACGGATCGCTGAGGCTTGTGGTGCAACGGTCATCCGCCATCGCGTCAACCGAGGCTATGGTGGCGCCCTCAAGACCCTGTTTTTGAAAGCAGCAGAATTGGATGCTGATGCACTTGTGCTTCTGGATTCCGATGGACAACACGAAACCTCCGACATTCCCGCCATGCTTGAACCGATTCTCAACGGTGAAGCGGATTTCACCATCGGCTCTCGATTTGTTGATGGCGGAGGAGGCACCGACATGCCCGCATACCGCCGCCTCGGAATCAAGGTCATCACCGCTGCATCCAACCTTTCAAGCGACCTAGGCATCAAAGACACCCAATCTGGATTCCGGGCTTTTTCTCGGACCGCACTCGACCGCCTTCGCTTTGATTCCGAAGGCATGGAACTTTCCCTTGAAATGCTTGAAGATGCCCATGAAAAGCAACTTCGAGTCCTTGAAGTTCCAACCGTCATTCGATACGACGTCCCAAAAGGATCGAACTTCACCGCAGTATCTCATGGATTCACCGTGATGACCTGGGCTCTCTTGTCCCTCTCACAAAAGAAACCACTCCTTGTTTTGGGAATCCCTGGATTTGGACTGCTGGCGGCAGGAGCCGCAATGGGCATGAAGACCGCTCAGGGCTTCACCATGCAAGTGGACAACATCATTGGCTCGGGAATCTCAGCCGTGTGGATTGGCCTCTTGGGACTATCGTTGATGGCCACTGGTCTCGTTCTTCAAAGCGCCCAACGCTTCCTTCGACTGCTCTTGGTACGAGAATTTGGTCTTGATTGAACTCAAGCGATCACTCGTGCTGCCAGCGCTATGACGTAAGGCAGCGCAAACAATCCAAAGAACACAAACATAGCAATTCTCACAGTCCGCTGGTTTTTTTCGTCTTTGGCAAATTGATCAATGCACTCTGTTTTCTTACAGACTCGTTCTTCCGACGACACCGGTATGGCTTCGTGGCAAATCCGACAATGCTTGTGAGGTGGGACTTTATTTCCGGACAAGGAACCAGCCAGTTGGCTTGACCGCTTCGACACCATCTCCTTTACTTTCTGTGCATTGACCATATTGTTCACCTCATGCTTTGATGATGGTACCCTCAAACAATTTCCCTTCGAGGGCATCGTCGAGACGGGAAAGGTCCCTCCCGTCAAGAACGGCCAAATCGAGGCCGGCTTCCATCGCCACACCGACGGCCACTGGATCAACCACCGCCGATGCCCCTGGCTCCAACGGTTCACCAATTCCTGTGATTTCGGCGAGTTCTTCCAGCGTCATCTCTGAAATGGCTTCAGCATCATCGTGATGCCTTGGGTCTTTGGAGTAAACATGAGATACATTGGTGGCAATGATGCAGTGACGTGCATGAACTACGGTGGCTAATTTCACCGCCACAGTGTCGGTCGTATGACCTGGAACCGTGCCACCCATGACCACGACGTGATGGCTTTCGAGCAAAGAGCGAGCCTCATCAATGGTACGGGGGATGGTTTGAGCGACATCGCAACCGATTCCCAAAAGCACTTGTTGCAAGACGGTGGCGTTCAGGCGGGTACCAGCAATTCCAATTTCATCGAGACTTCGAGGATTGCTGACGCAGGATTTAGCAAGTTCAATGCCTTCTCGTGCAGGAAGGCCACCACCAACCACCAACCCCAAACGACGGCCATTTCCTTCAAGATGAACGGCCAATTGTCGGAGTCGTCCGAGCCACACGGAGCGTGCTTCCGCTTCCTCTGGACGAAGCAGGCTACCTCCAAGAGCGACGACATGGACACTGCTCATGGTAGTGGTCCACCGCGGACATGTTTTCATCCTATCCCCCAAGTCGGACTTCATCCGTGGAATCTTACCGATTATGTGGGAGGGTTGAAATGCCCTCCCCCGACCCGTCAAGGGGGGAAGACCATGGCGGACGATGCAAAATTGTCAGCACGCCGATTGCGTCTGAAATTAGCCCTCGAAGATTTGCGGGAAATGAAGGGCTTCGGAACCGAATTGGTCACCCTTATCATCCCCCCAGACCGGCAAATTTCAGATGCACGTGGCATGTTGCAAAACGAGCACGGACAAGCTGCCAACATCAAATCGAAGGGAACCCGAAAAAACGTCCAAGGGGCCATCGAATCTGCCATCTCAACCTTGTCCAGATTCAAAACTCCTGGTGAAAATGGTTTGGCTATCTTTGTTGGCTCGATCATTGTTGGCAACAACAAGACCCGAATGGTGAACGTCGTGGTTGATGACCCCCCACAAGCCCTCATTTCGTTCCGGTATCGATGCGATTCGCGGTTTGAATTGACTCAACTTGAGGAAATGCTTATCGACAAAAAATCCTATGCATTATTTGTCATTGACCGGGCTGAGGCAGCCTATGGAATCGCCACAGGAAAGCGAATTCACGTCCAAGAACACTTGGTCTCCAACATCATGGGCAAGCACCGACAAGGTGGTCAATCGGCTCAACGTTTCGAGCGGTTGATCGAGGAAGCGGCTCACAATTTTTTCAAGCGAGCAACCGAACATGCCAATTCGTACTGGCTCCCTCACCTTGAGAACATCCAAGCTGTGATCATTGGGGGGCCTGGAGCAACCAAGGACTTCGTGGTGAAGAATGAATATTTCCACCATGAAATTGCCAAAAAGATTGCCAAAACCACCTTTGACGTGGGCTATTCCAACGAATCTGGAGTCAGAGAACTCGTTGAAAATGCTGGGGCATTGATGGGCGAAATTGAATTGGATGCTGAGCGCCAAGTGATGAACAGATTCCTAGAAGAGTTGATTCGACCTCACCCAAAAGCGACCTATGGTGAGAAGATGATCAACGACGCCTTGCAACAAGGGGCCGTTGCTTCTTTGTTGATTTCCGAAGGCCTTCGTGGAAGCATCATTGAACTCATGTGCAAAAAGTGCAACTTTGGCAGAGACAACGACTGGGAGGTCAGGCTCACCAGAAACCAAGAATTGCCATCCTGTCCGAACTGTGAGGCCAGTGGCGATTCCATCAAAGAACTGGCCAGCCATTCGATCATCGATTCATTGACACAAATGGCCGAGGCCAGCAACACTGGAGTGGTCTATATTTCCACGGACACCGAGGAAGGATCACAACTCATGCAGGGCTTCGGGGGACTAGCAGCCATCTTGAGATACCCATTGATGTGAGGAGACGACCATGCATCTGCTAAAACAACATGCAAAGCCGCTTCTAGAAGAAGCACTGGAAGGCATGGGCGTGGATGCAAATTTGGTTGAACGTATGCTTCAACCAGCACGAGAACACGATCAAGGTGACCTTTCCTTCCCTTGCTTTGCATTTGCCAAAACCTTGGGCATGGCCCCTCCCGCCATTGCTGAATCGCTCAAAGATTCCATTGGGGAGCACCCGAGCATTGGTGAAATCAATGCCGTCAACGGCTACCTTAACATCAAAGCGGCGCCAAAATGGCTCGCCAAAGAACTTCTCAATGGCGCTCTCGAACAACGTGCCGGTGAAGACCAACGAGCAGTCCTTATCGAACACACATCGGCCAACCCAAATGGACCATTCCACGTTGGACGCGCTCGAAACGCCATCCTAGGGGACACATTGGTACGGCTCCACAGGCTTTGGGGAAATGAAGTCATAGCCGAATACTATGTCGACGACATGGGGAAACAGGTCGCAGTCTTGGCCTGGGCCCTTGAACATCTTTCCGAAGAGGAGGTCGAAAACCTCCTTGCTGAACGCGAACCGATCAACCCTCAATGGAGCGAAAAGGCCGACCATCAACGGGTTCGCTGGTACCAAGCAGCACAACTCTTGAGAAAGGACAGTGCTAGAGCACCAGATATTGAATCAAAAATCGGAGAACTTGTGCATGCCAGCGAACACGGCAACACAGAAGTTTTGAACGCATTTGAAGCGGCCTATCAGCCTGTATTGGACGGGATGTTGGAGACGCTTGGACGCTTGGGCATTGCCTTCGACCGATTCACCAAGGAATCCCTGTTCGTGACGAACGGAGATGTGAGCCGACTCATGCAACGATTGAGTGAAACAGAGCTCAACGGCGTGGCCGATAACGGCGCTCAATTTTTGGATTTGGGAGCAAGAGGACTCAAGGGCAAAACAGAATTCTTCTATCAGCGCGGCGATGGTTCCTCGTTGTATGCCACCAGAGACATCGCCTACCATCAATGGAAATGGCAACAGAGCAACGAACTCATCAACGTCCTCGGAGAAGATCACAAGTTGCAAGCAAAGCAAGTGGGCATCACCCTCGAGGAATTGGGAGAACGTCGTCCTGAGGTGGTGTTTTATTCCTTCATCAAACTCCCAGAAGGCAAAATGTCAACACGCCGCGGAAACGTGGTGTTCATGGACGATCTGCTTGAAGAAGCCAAGGCCCAGGCTGCTCAAGTCGTGGCAGACCTACGACCTGAATACGATCAGGACACCATTAACGAGATTGCGGAAGCAGTTGGCACATCCGCTGTGCGATTCAACATCATCAATGTGAGCCCCGAAAAAGGGTTCACGTTCAGATGGGAGGACGCCCTGAGTTTCGAATCCGGTTCTGCGCCATTCATCATGTACAGCCACACCCGTGCTTGCTCCATCCGCCGAAAGGCCCTCCAACATGGTGCATCGGAATCAGCCTCAAGCGAATCCATTCCATCCGAGGATGCAATGCCCAGTGGACTCATTGAGTTGTTCCGCATTCTCGCTGTTCACAACGACCGTTTGGAAAAGGTGGTCAGAGAACACCGCCCGCATCTGTTTGCCGAGCATCTGCTGGAGTTATCAAACGCCTACAATAGTTTCTATAGAGACTGCCACATCATTGAAGATGGCAACGTCAATCAATTCTATTTTGCAATATCAGAGTTGGCCCGCACAGCGCTTCATCAAGGAATGGTGGCCCTCGGGCTCGTTCCACTTGAGGCGATGTGATCACAGGTCTTGCCTGTACCATCCTTCCGGAAGTTCCATCGGGTTGTTCGACCGAGCCGCTCGGACTCTGCGCACGATTTCCAACCGCATAGCATCAAGACCGACGTTCTCAGTGGCCGACAAACAAATTCGACCGTCCTGATCCATCAAAAGAGGAATCTCGGGGGCTCCTTCTGCTCCGGATTCTCGCCAAGCCGATTCCTCCTGAATCACTTCATCCCACATTGAAGGGCGCGGGTCGAACAAATCCGCTTTGGAACTTACAATCATCAAATCCGTTTCGGGAAGCAGCGTTTTGACTTCTTCGAGGAGGTTCATCTGCTCATCCAAAGGGGTGCCGCAGGATTCACTCCCATCCACGAGGAACAACACCAATGAGCCAATGTGCTCGAGAGCAGCAATCGCTTGCATTTCGATGTGGTTTCGTTGCTCCATGGGTCGGTCAAGGAGCCCCGGAGTGTCGACCATTTGATACTGAAGACGACGATGAGTGAAATGGCCGACGTGAATTTGTTTGGTGGTAAATGGATAATGGTTGACTTCCATCTTCCCGGTGCTCAACGCCGAGATGAATGCAGATTTGCCGACGTTTGGGGCTCCACAAACCACGATGCACGGTGAAACTGGGTCAACCTTGGGCAGGCGTTTGAGGGTTTCTCGGGCCTCGCTTAACCACACCAACGACGGCCCAACCTGACGCATGATGGATGAAATCCGCCCGTACGCTTCACGGCGCCCGTCGTGCATCAATTCTGTGCGGCCTGTTCGAATGATCTTCTTTGTGTTTTGAGATGCGATGCGTTGAACTTGGCCAGCCGCCCATTGCAGGGTTGCCAGGTTTTTCCGGTACTCATCGCAACCTACACAAGCATCGATCATGGCGACGTCGAAAAGCGGAGATTGATCAAGCGATGGCCAAGCAGCCACCAGTTCCTGAAACTCGGTTGCAATGATGTCCGCCGCAGTTTGGACCATTCGAGTCATCTGCTTTCGCACACGAAATATACGATCGGAATCATCGACGCGGTCTGCGGCTTTCTTGGCTCGCGAGAACGCTTTGTCGAGGATTTCATCCTCCAACAAAACGGTTGAGAGCGTTCGCCACGAGACCTTCATGCCCTGTTCCTCATGC
>Ga0181379_1000156_pt1 | contig 34706 bp, 54 predicted proteins | sample 2SPOviralmetaG_FD_130115 | JGI IMG/M metagenome (GOLD analysis project Ga0181379, IMG submission 130115) | Marine viral communities from the oligotrophic San Pedro Time Series (SPOT) site, San Pedro Channel, CA, USA - 2 SPOT_SRF_2009-07-10 | ecosystem: Environmental > Aquatic > Marine > Strait... | reverse complement strand
TTTTTTGAGCCAGAGGATACGAATGATTCTTAGACCTCGCCAAGAAGAATCAGTAACCAAGTGCATTGAAGCACTTAATACAAAAGGTAATACCCTTTTGGTAGCAGCGACAGGCTATGGCAAAACTGTTGTCACTTCAGATATTATCGGCAAGATAAAATCTAATAAAACTTTAGTTATTCAACATCGTGATGAACTCACGAACCAAAATCTAGGAACATTTAGTAGATTAAATCCAAGTATCGCTACTAGCATTGTCAATGGTGACAACAAAGACTATAGCGGTAAAACAATTTTCACCATGGCACAGACTATGAGCCGTGAAAAAAACTTATGGAACCTACCACCAATAGACTTATGTGTTATTGATGAAGCCCACCATGCAGCTAGTGATAGTTATTTAAAAATTTTAGATCACGCTAAATCTTTAAACCCCAATTTAAAAATCTTTGGAGTTACCGCTACACCTAATCGAGGTGACGGTAAAACTTTAGGTAAGATTTGGAACAATTGTGCTGATCAAGTACATATCGGTGAATTAATTATGAGTGGTTTATTAGTACCACCAGTAACTTATCAAATCGATTTAGGTTGTAACGATAAGTTAAAAGAAGTTCGACAAACTATGAACGACTTCAACATGCAAGACGTTGAGGACATCATGAATAAACAAGCACACAACAAGTCAGTGGTAAAACATTGGATGGACAAAGCTGGTGATCGTAAGACCATTATCTTTTGTTCGACAGTGGCCCACGGCATAAGCGTGTTAGATGAATTCATGAGTAGTAACATTAATGCAGAGTTAATTACAGGTGAGACACCAGAAGCTGAAAGAAAAGAGATCTACGAAAATTACGACTATGGTAATACCCAAGTTTTAATTAGCGTTATGGTTTTAACTGAAGGTTTTGACAGTCAGCCTACAAGCTGCGTTATCCTTCTTAGACCTTCATCATACAAATCAACAATGATTCAGATGATCGGTCGAGGTCTAAGAATTGTTGATCCAGATAAATTCCCTGGTGTCGATAAACGAGATTGTATCGTGTTGGATTTTGGTATTAGCTCCTCCCTTCACGGCACATTAGAGCAAGAGGTAAACTTACTAGAGACGGATAAAAAACCTTCTGGAACCTCCCCCCACAAAACTTGTCCAGAATGTTTGGCAGAAGTTCCTCTTGCTTCTTTAGAGTGTCCATTTTGTGAGTACAGCTTTCAAAATAAACGCATTCAATCAATGGGTAAAGAAATTGTCATTGATTTTAAAATGCGTGAAGTTGATCTATTAAAACAATCACCATTTTTATGGGTAGATTTATTCGGCCAGGGAGACACCTTTATGGCTACCGGGTTTGATTGTTTCGCTATGATGTTACAACTAAATCCTACCACTTGGTGCGCCATTGGTAGAGTTGAAGGTCGTCAAGCATACAAATTATTTGTTGGTGAAAGATTACACGCACTAGCGGTCGCTAATGATTTTATGTGTAAGCATGAGCAAGGTGACTCTGCTAAAAAAAGTCGAACGTGGTTACAACAACGACCTACTGACAAACAGCAAAAAATGCTGAACAACAAATTCAAACATGATTATTCCATGACTAAGTATCGAGCAACCGCTTTGATCAAGTGGAAGTTTTACGGCTCTCTCATTCGAGACATCGCTTTAATAGAGGGACGTAGAGTTGCATGACCGAGAAAAAAAGAGCAAGGGGTGTACATGTACCATGGAAAGTAAAACGCAAGGTACTCGAAGAGAAGCTGAACCTATTAGACGCAAGGTTCAAAGAAACTCTAATTACATTTCAAATGATTATTCATACCATTGTCAAACGCAACAAAGACCAAGCGTTGGCACCTATATTGGAAGCTGCATTAGATGATAAACTTTATCGGTCAGACTCATTGGTTAAAAAAATGGTTAAAGACAAACAAGTCGTGGGTGAATGCGGTCTATGTTCAATCAATTGTTATGGGACCGAAGCTATGCCACGCAAAGTATCATTCCCTTGTGGTTTGGTTAAATGTCCTTTTGAAAAACATAAAGCCAACAAACCAATTCACAGCGAAGAAGCATTACAAACATTATTACAAGTAAAGAGAGATTATTATGACCGATGATATGGTAAACCACCCACCGCATTACAAGCAAGGCGAAATAGAATGCAAGGATTCAATCAAATCTATGTTGGGTATTGAAGGCTACCTAGCCTATTGCCGTGGGCAAGTACAAAAATACACTTGGAGAGCGCCTCACAAAGGCAAACCCATTGAGGATTATCAGAAAGCACAATTTTATCTCAACGAGATAGTGAAATTATTACAAGGAATTAATTAACCATGACGGAAGGAAACAAAATGATCGAAATAACTTTAGAAGAATACAACACATTAAAACAAGAGAATGCATTGTTGAGACGACAGATTGTCGAGGAAACTAAGGCACGTTACACCACTTATAGACGTATGCAATATTACATTGAAAATCAATCAATCGTATTACGCAAAATTAGTCGTTGGTTTCAAGGATTTTATAAGTGAACTTTAACACTAATTTCAGTCCAACCCCTGGTGAACTTTTTAATAAGAAAGTTGCATTAGCCCTAGACACAGGTATCGAAGCTAAGAATAAAAAACAAGCTAGACGAAAATACCTTGGGCCATCAGCTATCGGTCGTGACTGTCAACGTGAAGTGCAATACGGCTACATGGGTCAAGAGAAAGATTTTGATTTTCAAGGTAAGACTTTAAGAATTTTTGATTTTGGTCACAAGTCAGAGGAACTTATGGTGGATTGGATGCGTACTGGTGGCATTATTTTACAAGATGTTAATCCAAAAACGGGTAAGCAGTGGGAGTTCACTCTTAATGTTGGCAAGGAAGGCAAAGTATCTGGCCACTGTGATGGCATTATCAAAGGCATTGAGGATTGGGTGCAAGATCGAGACACCATAGAAGAATATGTCAGAGGGTTTCCATGTTTATGGGAAGCCAAGTCAATGAAAAATTCTAAGTTCAATGAGTATAAGAAAAAAGGCGTGAAGCAAAGTCACTATGGTTACTATGTACAAGTCCAGCTCTACATGGCATTCATGAAATTAACTGACAATCTATGTTGGTTTACCTCAGTCAATAAAGATACGGCTGAAGTTTGGCATGAGTTTGTGGGTTATGACGCTGAAGTTGCCCAACAATATTCTGATCGAGCCTTTGAAATTATTACCGCTACCGAACGTGGCGAACTATTACCCAGAAGTTTTAATGATCCATCATATTTTCAATGTAAGTGGTGTGACTATCGTAAAACTTGTTGGGGTGAACGAGCAATTTAACAACCAAAGAAAGAAAACCAATGCAAACAACACTTCAAGAACCTTGGCGTAGACATGGTGTAACTGTCAAATGCCTACATGAGACAGGTAAATATTATATTAATGCACAATACCGACCTATGCCTGATGGCAGATTAATGTCGGTTAAAATCTTTCATAAATACCAGGAAGATATCAATAACAAAGGTTCCTATGTTGCAGTCTTTTCATCTTATTTAACTGAGATGATACAAAAATTTCAAGATCCAACCGCAGGGTTAAGAGAGATTGCAGATAGAGAACTAAGAAGAACTGACGGCACCGCTATGACTATTGTTGGTCATGTCGCTGACCATTTATTAACTGATTATTATTTGGAGGAACCACTATGAGAAAAATGGATGCAGCTGAAAAAACTTTAGAGAAAGTATTCGCAGCTATGAATAAACATGTACAGCCGTTGATCGATAAACATGTCGAGAAGTGTACTAATGACGCTGAACTATTGCGTGATGAATTACAGATCTTGGGTAACTTTCATTCAGGAATAGTAAAACAAATTTTAGATATTTTTGATAAACATGAGAAAATTTTTGAAGGCAACAAAGACGCAGCTTTTAACGAATTTATTGCCGGGAACATTACCCTTGCAACTATGCCAATCCCAAGAGAAACAGAAAAAGGAAACTAAAATTTAATGCCCTTGAACCCCGAAGATGAATACGGATGGTAATGAATAATTTTCGCACGGATTACAGTCAACCAACACGCATAGATACGGACGCTATCAAGTTGTATCTACAAACTTTGTATGGTTATTGTGACGGCTTTATTCCTATTCGTATGTTTATGGAGAAGGGCGTAGACGGCACGAGCCACTATCAACAATTACATTGGATCCCAACTAGTAATTTAGATGACATGCACCAACACCTCAAACCTTTAGTTGAGCGTGGACGTAATTTTAAAATGGGTGTGTATGTTATCCCTGGTACGGTAGCTGCAAGAGATCAAGCAAAAGCTAGTGACATTATTAACTACCCATGTTTTGTGGTTGATATTGATAGCGGTGATATTGAAGCTTCAAAAAATTATATCATTGCCCAACTCGGTCAACCAAGTTTAGAAATATATTCTGGCGGTAAGACTGCTGAAAATGTTTACAAGCGACATTTGTATTGGAAGCTAACAGAACCTGCCATGGGAACTGACATCACTCGTATCACCTCGGCTCAAAAATTAGCAGCTCAAAAGATTGCAGCGGATCCTAGTTTTGGATCGGCCCACCAACCTATTCGCCTCCCTGGAAGCATACATCAAAAAAATAATGTTGCTAATCAAGTACGCATAGCTAATCACTCAGCGATTGAATATGAGCTGGAAGAATTAATCGACAGCGTTAATAACATGGCAATCATGCCAGGGATACAAGTTAACGAAAAAACTTTAGGTGACAATAAAGTACCAATGGAAGACATGTACAAAGAGCAAGTGTACGAAGGAGCAGACGCAGGTGAAACTAGATTTGAAGCTATGGGTCGAGCGATTGGGTGGAGTTTAACAAGACACTTTGAAGGTCATTGGACATTGCAAGAGGCTTGGAACGATGTTGTTGGTTATAATCAAACTAAAGTTAATCCACCATGGGAATTAGATCGAGTTAAAAAAGATTTTGATCGTATTTTTCAAATTCATTACGACAAACATGGGGCGCCAAAAATAAAAAAAGAGCAAGTGGCACTTGAAGGTGATGATTGGGCGGATATTGTGGATGACGATACCCCACTACCACCAGAAATCATTGAAGGATTGTTGCGTGAGGGTGAGTTTATGGTTATCGCTGGGCCACCGAAGTCGCAAAAATCATTACTCATGCAAGAAATGGCATATTGTATTGGCACTGGAAATAAATTACTCAATCGTTTTGATGTACCAATACCGCAGCAAGTCGTAGTCGTTCAAGCAGAGATGTCAAAAGCCCAGCTCTCGGCAAGATTAAGAGCAGTGAAAGTAAACCCGGCCGAGAAAGCATTATTAAAACGCAATGTTAAATTCACTTATCGATTTACTAAAGTATTGGATGATGAAGGCTCTAAGGATGTTAAAGATTGGGTCGATCGAAGTTGTGGCAATGATTTACCGCAAGTTATTATCTTTGATCCACTATCTAATATATTCGCGGGCGATGATGAAAACTCTAACGTGGAGTTGATGAAGTTTATTCGAGATCGCATTTGGGTCTTACGAGATCAGATTAATCCTAAAGCTGCTATCATACTTATTCATCACTCGAACAAAGTTAACAGAAATCAGATGATGGAGAACCCATTCTTAGCTATTCGAGGGGCTTCAGCGATCCAAGGGGCTTATGATGTGGGGCTATTCATCACCAAAACAAGCGAAGATACGCAAGATCGTAGACTATTTTTTCAAACACGAGCAGTTATGGAGCCAAAACCAATGACAGTTTTCTATCATGAGGGACATATGTGTGATCGTGGGGACGCATTTGATCGAGATTCTGGCGTAAATATCACGGATGACATGAGTATGGATCGATTTAATCAAGTCAATAAGTGCCTAGGGCTGCTATTTCGAGAGGCAAGTAAGGGTAAATACTACAATAAAAATCAATTTGCGTTGAAATTTTCAGACAAATATCGTCTGGGTGGAGCCTCTACTATCAAGCGAAATCTGTCAACATTACTGACCCAAGGGTGGATTATGTTATTTGACGGGGAGCAAGTTGGTGAGAAAATTATCAAAGGCGGTAAGTTTTTATGTATCAAAGATATGCCTGTTTGGGACAATGATACCAAAGGTATCAAGACCAATATGACCATTCGACCAACCCATTTTGTTAATGGTGGCACGGGTGAAGTGCAGCCAGTTGGAGCAGAAGAGCTGGACGCGAAAGGCAATGTAAAATGGATGGTGAGTGAATATGATTTTGAATAGCCATTCAGGATTTGGGGTTCAAGATGATCTGAACATCTTAAAAGTTGGCAAATTTAAGATGGTCATGAACATCTTAAATGGTCTTAACTCGTTGAATTTACTAAGGAATTCGGAGCGTTAAGATGATCATTGAAAGTTTAGGCGTGAACATCTTTAAGTCGTTGAAATATATAACGAATTTAAGATGGTAAGATGTTCCTCTTATAAATAAGAGAGTGCTAAAATAAAAATTTTAGCGCCTCTCTGATAACATGGGAAAGGCAATTATGAGAAAAAAGAAAAACAAGAAACTCAAAAAGAAACCTATTGCAGCTAGAGATGTAGGTACACCAGAATTGCAAATGAAGAGAGCATTGTTAGTTGGCCCTGGTGATCCTAGCTTAGCGGAATCTGCAATTGGGGTACTTTTTGCTCGTGGTCTGATCAATGAGTATCAGTTGAAAGCTGGTCAACAATACTGCAATCTCAGACGCAAAATCTTTGGTTCAGTTAACCCAAGCACGGCTGACTTAATCGGCAGCACAAGAGGTCTTGGCTTAATTGATGAGGAAACTGAGATCCGAGTTCGCAATAGATACGATCACGCTAAGAATGCTTTACTTGATTGTGGTCTCGTTATCCAAGTGGCGGTCGATAAAATCTGTATTTACGACATTATGCCACTTGCACTAATCAATAGTCCTCATCACCATCCCAAACAGCTAAACAACCTTAAAATAGGTATGAATTCGCTTTGTACGGCTTTAGGTATCTAAAGTAAAAAAATTAGTATCATTAAGATAGATTGGATAATTACTTCTTCCATGTGTTCTCACTTTCTAAACAAGGGTGTTTATGACCATGTAAATCAATCAAAGCATATAATTCAACATACTCTGCATTATCTTCATCTTCATTCATAGCGTGTGACGAATGTACTGCAAAATCTTTTCGTACAATATCACTACCACCGTCATTCTCTATTTCATCAGGAATGTATAGTTCTACTCTTGCATTTTGATTAGGTACTTCTTGTAATTCTTTTATAAGTTCTTTTACTTTCATTATACTTCCTCCAAATCATCTAGTTCTAAATCCTCAGATAAATCATCACATACTAGATCATCGGCTCGATATTCTATAACCTTGCCGTTATCATCTTTTAACATATTGCCGTCACTATCCATGCGACAAAAAGTTATCGAGTAAGTACTGATATTAGTATAGGTGTGTTCATCTCTTAATTTATCAATTTCATTTTCATTCATTATTTATTCTCCTTATTAAAAATTTCTTTTACTACCCAATTTGTAGTTTTAGGTATAATTTCATCTTCTAAAATTACAGCACTATTTAAATAAAATGCTCTATCTTCCGCATTATGTATTTTAAAAAATTTGTAATCTTCTTGTTTAGTTTTTAGATTGTAAACTACATATTTTTCTATTTCATTTTCATTCATTTCTTTTTTCCTTTCAGTTTAGTTACTTTTAATTTCTTTTTAGCAAAAGCTGCATTCGAGCCAATTCTGCGATTTGGGAGGGGTACTAACACTAGGCCCCAACCAAAATTGCTTATCCTCGATGATCTGTGTGAGAAAAATTTCATAATATTGACCTCGAAACATTGAATTCTTTGTTTTTGAAGTAAATGATACCCTCTTCATTATCAACGTGAGCAATCTCGTTTACTTGTAATTCTTCAAAAGTACATGTGCCTTTGATTGCCCAATTGGTATGGCGGTATTTTCTTTTACAGATCATATCGATTTCGGTTTTGGTTTTTTGTGGTGTCATTGTACCGCCTTTAATCTAACTTCAACTTGCTCAAAAAATGTTGGCTCTTGACCACGTTCAATTCTTTGTAATTGATATTCAATGTTTTCCATTAAACATGCTCGTTGCAGATAGCTTTCATCGGTATACCAAACTTGATCTCCATTAGAAATCTTAGCTGAATAGAATACATAATCCTCAATGTTAGCGTCCTCGTTAGCGTGAATATTAAATGCAAACGCCTTATCATTTAAAACTTTATCATTCATATCTCTACTCATGATTTCTTGTTGTGCTTCCGAAGCGGTTGCATACTTACGTTCAATGATTTCTATTTTATAATTACTCATTGTCGTCCTCCCTTTCGTTGTGGTTTATAAAATGTTCAGTTATGGCGGATGAAATAATCCATGCTCCATAACCAATGCCTATTAACGGCAATAAAATTAGTAATTGAGATATATGAAGTTCCATTATTTTAACTTCTCTAACTCAAATGATATTAGATTTAATTGTTGTTCTAAAAGATTTATCTGATGTTTCTTTAATCTAGTTTCATCAAGTAATTTAGAATTTACTGATTGCTCAACTTGTCTAAAATATTTTTTCTCTTTTGGTGCAACATATAAAACTAAATGATCAGACTCACTTTGGTTAATCGAATGCGACCATGAACCCTCGTCTTTTCGTCCTTGAGTATAATGTGTAAAATAATCTCTATTTAAATGCTTACGAAACATTTTAATAAAGGCTCTACCCTCCTCATTATTAGGAATAGCTTGAAGTAAATATTTACCCTCACCATGACCTTTAGCTTTTAGTTGCTCAACTCTTTGTTTAAATGTTTTCATATTGCCTCCTCAGTTTTTTTTAATAATTCAACTATTTTATTTTCAATAGAATAATAAAGTTCGGTTCCAATCTCGGTGTTTTTAGTTCCATTGTTTTCAATATCATCCTCTATAAAAATTTCCCTTACACCACTCGGTAATGCTTCATGATCTATAAATTTAAAAAATATTTCATCTGCTATTGCGTAAGCGGTTTCCATTTTTATAACTAATTGTCGCTCTTTTTTGTCGAGCCACGTTTGTTTAATACTTCTTTCGTTTGTCATTTTTCCTCCTTTGATTTGATTGATACAATTTTTTGATCTTCTAATAATGGTTTTAAGATGTGACCAATAACATCCACCGTCCACCCATTGCCTAACATGCGGTATCTTTGAGTATTCGATACATGATCGGTATAACCACGATTAACTGTTTGTAAGGCTTCGCATTCTGTGGGCGTTAACTTTCTCCATAAGAATTTATTTTTCTCAATAGGAATTACATTGTCAGCAATTTTTGGTTCACGATTACCACCACTACAAGTATTTAATGTTGGGGCCTTACCCTCAATTGAATACACACGCCTTAAAATATCATGACCTTTGATATCATCGGCAATACCAACTTGAATTAACGCGTCACTATTAACAACTTGTTTAGCGCTCTGCTGAATAGTTCCAACTCGTAACGGTTTTTTAATCCATGTGGGAATTTGACCTTTGTACATTGAAGCGGTTAAACAATGAGATTTTTTATCCTCAGTAGATTTAACCATGTCGGTTTTTTTCTTATCACCCCAATTGGAATTGAGATAATTAGAATAAGTCTCAGTAAAAATATTTTCTTCATCTAAAATATCTTTTAAGACAATATTTTTATCCTCAATGTTTTGATCAAATGGAATATTAGTCCAATACAATCTATTTCTTGATTGGGCTGATAATAAAGCGGAATTTATTTTTATTGGCTTTACTCCCATATAATCAGAAATAATATCTTGCCATTCTTTTTTCATGTTTACATTTTCAAGTAGAAAATATTTAGGCTTAACAAGTTTCATTATCTCTACCGCTACAAAGAAAAGTTTACTTTGTGGATGTTCAAAATTTAATTTGTCTTTACTTGCATTACTAAAACCTTGGCATGGTGAACCCATGAGCATTAAATCTATGCTTGGTTGATTATCCTCATACCATTGCTTAATGCCGTTTACATCACCAAGATGAATGATATCATCCCAATTGGCTTTGCTTACTTTGATAGCGTATTTATCAATTTCAGAGGCATAATATTTATTTACTTTTACACCTATGCGATCGAGTGCAATTCGACCGCAAGACATTCCGTCAAAAAGAGAAAGCACATTCATTTCTGTACCTCCTCTTGAACTTCATTAATAAATTCTTTTTGTGCTTCTTGGCTTTTAGCGGTTAGGCTTGGCAACTTATGCCAAATCTTTTTTGCTTCTTGCTCGGTCTTTGCTTGAATGCGATATTCTCTAGTTATTACTTGTTGCGTAATAATTATAAAACTATGATTATCAATTTCACTTTCATCAAAATCATTACTTTTTAAATTAATCTTGCCTTGCTTGATTGCTTTGATATCGCCAAGGTTAGCAAATCTATAACCTTGCTTAGTGTGATCATAATAATTAATAATATGTTCATATTTTTTCGGTGGGTTTTTACAATATTTTTTTACTCCGAATTGACACGTTCGCTTTATTAATCGTCCGCTTTGCGTTGCGTATACCATGCTAAAGATTTTTTTCCCTAGCATTTTGTGCAGTGATTCCGTTGTTGTGCTTATCATTTTTTTTCCTTTCTATTGGTTTTTAAATCTGCGTTGAGGGTTAAAGCCTAGAGGCTTTGCTTGTGGGTTTAGAGTTTTGTAAAATTCTCTTTGCTTAATTTTTATTTTTAAGCGTATAAGTTTTTTATTTTTGTGCTTACTTGCTATTGTCATTCTTAAAAATCCTCCATAAATACAAAAGCAATTCTTATTGCTGAGATTAAAAAAAGTATCAAAGACGATATAAAAAAGCCTTGCGACATTAAGAGAATGCAAAGAAGCCAAAGCAAAACTTGGCTTATTGTTTCTGTGGTTGTTTTCATTTTTTACCTTTCGTTTTTGTTAATGAATTAAATAATTAATATTAGTTTCTTTGAACTTCCAACACGCTCGACAATCTAAGCATTGACCGCCTTGATTGGAACTTGGGCATATTTTGCCGATTGCTTTTTTGCTGTCGGTAATAACTGAACTTGTATTTTTGAAAACTTTTGAATTTAAAAAGCCGTCAACAAGTGGCGCGGATATTCTAAAAATACAATTTTTAGGAATTGAAATATTTCTTTTTTGTATTTCTTTAATGAAAGAAATTTCTCTTGTTGGAATCCAATAACTTGTAGACGGTGTTAACCTTGCAAGGTTTATAATTTGAATTGCATGGTCAACGCTTTGTAGATCGCCACTTGCGTGAAATCTAAAATATTTAGTTTTATAATGAATAATTTGATAAGCCATAGCAATGACCCAATCAAAACTATTATTTAAACTTTTTAAATGTAGTTCATGGCTTCGGCCAACTGAGCCGTTTTTATATCTCAAGTAATTACCTTTCATGGCATAACATGAACCACACACTGAATTTTTTACGTTGCGTAATTGTGAACCTTTTTTGCAATCCCAAGCGGATAGATCATAATTATAAAACGGCATTTTTTTGTTTTGTTTTGTAATACCGCCACCGCTTAAAATTTTGGCTTGTTTCAAAGTCCATTTTTTAGACTGTAAAAAATTATAGAGATTGTTCTCAAATTCTGAGGCGGTAAGAATACCGCCAACAGAATTATTTTTTTTCTTAATGGCTTCCATTAAGATTTTCTATAAAGGTTAGAAAATTTTTCTTCTAATTCTTCTAGATCGTATTCATAAGTATCAATTTCATTATTTAAAAAATTATCAATATATGAATTTGTGTATGGGCCGTTGTCGTCTTTTTGTTCGTGTAAGTATTTAAGATCATCAATTGCAAATCTTGCATTCGACAAATGATCTAGAATTATTGCGAACTGTTTTTTAGTTTCGCAAAATTGCTTGATCTCAGAAAAAACATTTTCCAAGGCTTCAAGGTTTTGGATAGTAAGAAAGAATTTAAATAATTCTTTGTCTTTGTTATCTATTTCTATTGTGTTCATATTTTCCTTTGGTTTTGGGTTTTGTAATTCATGCAAAATCTGTGTAAAAATTGCATTCATATTATTAGCAGTATTTGACAGAAAAAAAAACAAAAATGATTAAATTTATTGATTAAATTCAACAACTTAGCCACATTTCAGCAGCAAAATTGCCACAATTCACCCCGGAAATTTGGCTGTTTTTAGCCAAAAAATGTTCAATTGTGGCAACGATTACCCATAAATCTATATGCCCAAAATAGCACGGAAAACCGCCATTTTTTACATTGGTTAACGTGTATTGGTATCAATGCGGAATTAGTTTATATTTGGGGCCATGGTAAAACACGCAATCGGCGAGGCTGAAGCCTTGCAATTATATCTAACTATGGGGAATGACAGATCTATTCCCAAAATGAGGGCCTTAATGATCGCCAATAATTCGGCAATAATACCGCCGAGCATACCCACGCTCAAGCGGTGGAGTGCCAAAGGCTCTTGGGCCGAGGCCGTGAAACGCCATGAAATCACCATAAAAGAAGAGGGAATAAAAGAGGCTATATCTCAGACGGTATCAAGTACCAAGGAACGACTAGAGGCCTATAACGAAGTGCTAAACTTGACGACTGATAATATACTTAATGCTCTTAAATCCGCTAATGTGCAAGTGAACAATGCCCAAGATATGACCGCCCATATTAACACCATTGAAAAACTTCAGAAACTTCTGCAACTCATGCAAGGCGAAGCCACCGAGATTACAGAAAATAAAACAGATAATAAAAATCTATTTGATAGCATTGATTTTAATTCTTTATTTGAAAAAAAAATAAATTAAATCCGCAGTTTTCCTAGCTTTTTTAAAAATCCTACCCTTTTTATGCCGAGCGAAGCGACAGCATAGAAAGAAATAAGATGTGCGTAGCACCATCTTATAAAATCTTTCCGTAGACACTATCTAAATATCCTAGGAGGGGGGGTATGCCCCACTTTTTGATTTTTCTTTTTGTATATATAGAGGTTAGCTATCGGATTTTATTTTTTATATACCCCCCCCTTGTGTTTTTTTGGGCTTTATGTAAAAAAATGTAAAAATATATTTTTTTCAAACGCTTATTGTGGTATGTTAGAAACATAATAAGCGAATTCTTCGCTAAAAAATCAAATATAACAAATTTTTAATCAGTATTTGCAACATATAACAGTTTTATATGGTGTTGTTTTAGGTGTGAGGGCTACCTAAAGCAGGGTACGGGTGGGATTTTTTTTTAATGGCTAAAGACACACAAATACCTAATAAAATTAAAATAACTTACGCCAATTTAAGTTTAGATTTTGTCGATGCAAGTTTCATTAAGTCAAATACTGATTGTTACGGACAATACATACAACGAGAAAATAAAATAGAGCTGCAAAAAGAACTTTTAAAAGAAGAAAACGTGGATAATTTAATTAACACTATTCTTCATGAGGTTTGTCACGCTGCAATTTACTATTCAGGGCTAAATGCACCTGGTGGACCATTGGAAACTGAGTCAAACGAAGAACTCGTGACTAATAATCTAACAAACATATGGCATACTATACTGAAAGATAATAAATGGCTGATAACACTACTAGCGAAAAAGATTTGATGGCAGCTTCACCTGATCATAAATATTATATTTTTGAAAAAGATGGTGACTACACTTCTGATATTCTATTTTTTAAAGACCCCGATGCATTAATTATGTTCTTACTTAATGAAATACAAACTTATGGCACTGAAGAGGCTACGCTACGCACTTCAAGCCACATATACGAGGTTAAAAAAAAATTAGATGACAAGCACCTACACTAGCAATTTAAACATCGAAAAACCAGCCACAGGGGACCAAGTTGATCAATGGGGACCTACGGTCAACGACAACATGGATTTGATCGATACGGCCGTTGCAGCGAATCTTCCGAAAGCTGGCGGAACCATGACTGGTGATTTAGATGTACAAGCTACTATAACATCTGACCAATTAATTATGGGTGATAACCAAAAAGTAAGACTTGGTAATGCTGGAGATTTAGAAATTTATCATAATGGTACAGACAATTATATTTACAGTAATAATAAAACATTAAGAGTACAAGGAAACGGTTCTCCTATAAAACTTTCACCAGTTAATGCAGATTTAAGTGCTGAATTTAAACCTAATGGAGCAGTAGACTTATATCATAACGCTGTAAAAAAATTCGAGACTTCTGCTTCAGGTGCGACCCTGACGGGTAACCTAGTCGTCTCAGGTACTGTAGATGGCAGAGACGTTGCATCTGATGGCTCTACTTTAGACGCAACTACTACTACCGCCAATGCAGCTCTACCTAAAGCAGGAGGAGCAATGACAGGTGCTATTACTTCTACTGGTGATTTTACAGTTGATGTTGCTGGTGATATTATTTTAGATGCAGATGGTGCTGATGTAAGAATGTTGGACGGTGGTACAGATTATATCAAGTTTACTAAAGATGGAAATAATTCAGCAATTAAAGCACAAGTTTCTGATGGAGATTTAATACTGCGTGGCAGTGATAGTGGTTCACAAATAGACGCACTTACACTTGATATGTCTGATGCTGGTACAGCTATTTTTAATCATGATGTTCAACTTGGAGATAATGGCAAGGCTACTTTTGGTAACGGTTCAGATTTACAAATTTACCACAATGGTAGTGATAGTTACATAGATGACAATGGCACAGGTGATTTTGATATTAGGTCTAATGGAAGTAAAATTTCATTAAAAAGAATATCTGATGGACACGAGGGACTTAGATATACATTAGGTGATTCTATATTATTAAAATATGACAATAATAATCGTTTAGAAACTAGTAATGCGGGAATCACTGTCACTGGTGGAATTTCACTTACAGGTACAGTAGATGGTGTAGATATTGCAGCAAGAGACGCAGTACTAACTTCTACTACAACTACTGCAAACGCCGCATTACCAAAAGCTGGTGGTACTATTACTGGTAACTTGGTTGTTAACGATGATCTAACAGTCGATACCGATACTTTAAAAGTTATTAGTGGTACAGATAATGTTGAGATAAATGGATACTTAACTGTTAATCCAGTAACAGGAGCTTCAGGTGTTGATATTAATACTACAGTTTATCCAGATGGAATTGCAATGGCTGATGCTAAAGCTGTCACTTTTGGTACAGCTGCAAATTTTCAGATGTATGGCGGAGCGGATATATTAAATCTGCAATTAGCAGCAACTGATGATAGGTTTCAAATTAGACAAGGTTTAACATCACTTTTTAGAGTACAAGGTGATGGCAAGATTGGAATTGGTACCACATCTTTATCAGAAAAATTTCATGTGACAGGCAATGCAGTAATCTCTGGAACCGTAGCAGGTGACGTTGTATCAGCACACACGGCAGAAACAAGTATTGCAAGTAGTGACCTTATTGCAGTTTACGATACATCAGCAGGGGCAATTAGAAAAGCAACTATTGCTAACGCAGCTCTAGCTGGACCGACAGGACCCACAGGCCCTACTGGACCAGCAGGTAATAATGGTGGAACAGGTCCAACAGGTCCAACAGGCCCAACAGGCCCAACGGGATCAACTGGCCCAAGTGGTGCAGATGGAAATGATGGAGGCACTGGCCCTACTGGTCCAACGGGACCTTCAGGATCAAACGGTAATGATGGTGCAACTGGACCTACGGGGCCAACAGGTCCAAGTGGTGGTACTGGACCAACAGGAAATACTGGACCAACTGGTTCTACAGGACCGACTGGACCGACTGGTGGATTTAGTACAAACTCAAATGCACAAGTAGCCTCATTAGGAATTAACACTGGTCATCCACCTACGGGTGAACTACGAGCGACCTCAAACGTAACCGCTTATTATTCAGACCCTAAGTTAAAAAACTTTCATGGTCGTATTGAAGGTGCGTTAGACAAGATTGATAAAATTGGTGGTTATTATTTTACTGAAAATGAACTTGCTAAATCTTTAGGTTATGAAAACGATCGTAGACAAGTTGGAGTTAACGCAAGAGAGATTGAAGCGGTACTACCTGAAGTAGTTACTGAAGCACCTATCTCACCAGAGTATTTAACCGTGTGGTATGAAAAATTAGTACCACTATTAATCGAAGGTATTAAAGAACTTCGACAAGAAGTGAAAGATTTAAAAGAAGGAAATTTATAGCCATGCCCCTAGCCTCATCCGGTACACTAAGCATTAATGATATAGCTGGAGAATTTGGTGGTTCATCAAACCCTGAAAGTTTGTCAGAATTTTATCGAGGTGGCTCAAGAGTTCCTAACTCACCAGCTAACTCAAGTATTCCAACTTCTGGCACTATTGCAATTTCTAATTTTTATAATGGCAGTGCATCTTCTGATATAATTACTGGTACAGGCATATCTACCACACAAGGTAGTGGTAAAAATATTACTTTTTTTTATGGTATTAGACCTTGTCCTATTACTAATGGGCGGTGGATATATGTAGCTACCGGCACACCACAATTTCAATTTATTAGTAACTCTAATACCGCTTGTGGGGGTTCATGGTCTGATGATTATGCTGAAACATCTGGAGTAACAATCGATTCTTATTATGTAACAACTGGTTCGTTAAATTTTGGTCAAGCTAACTTTAGAGCGCCACAGAATGGTAATTTAACAGCTTTACAAGGTAAGACTTGTTCTCGTACTGCTTTTTTTGGAACAAATACAACTGCAACTACAACGACTCAAACTCAAACAGGTGTTACAAACGACTTTGCTGCTGGAAATAGCCCAACTAATCAATATATAAATCAAGCACCAAATCTTATTGGAATAACAAACGGTACTACAATTACAGTAAGTTGGACTTAACATGGAAGTTTTTGTTTATAAATGGACTCAAATAACTTCGGTTTTTGCTATTAAGGGTTGTCAATATATTGAGAACGGTATTATTAAACAAGAAGATTTAATGCAAACAGTTTGGACACCTTTGAATTTTGAATGTCCACCAGTAAATTTTTTATTACGAAAAAATCATGAACACGAAGTACATATGATAGGTACCTTTTTTAATCTTGTAAAAAAGGATTGGCTAAAAACATTAAAATTAACTGACTATGAATGGGTAGAAACTGGTTTTGATGATGATACTAAAACACAGTCTTGCATCATTGCAACAATTGAAAATAAACACCATACGTCTAGTAAAATTTTTGTTAATAGCACAAGTGAAAATGATAATAAGGGAGTATTCCAGTTATGAAAATAATATTTGATGCAACCAGAAAAGATGCGTGTGATTATGCTATTCACCATCAAGCATGGGGTGATTTTGAAGTTGTTTACGGAAACTACCACACACACATACCTAAAATAAATTGGAATGGTCCCAATACAGTTTTTAATTGGCCTTACCTATCAGACAATTTTATTAAAAGGTGGAATCTTAATGACATTTATTCGAATGGTGCAACTTTTACTTTTAAAGATAAAAAGTATGAAATACCTAAAGGGGCTTATTTGACGTATGATAACAATCTACAACTTCAGGTATGTTATCAAAATAAAGTGTGTACAGTTGATGGTTTAGTTTTTGATAAAATAGAATTAAAAAAAAATGGTTTTCACAAAACAGATACAGATAGCTATTTTCAAAATTTACATAATCCACATTATGGGTTTTATCAATTAATTGGTTATCTTGAAGATGACGTTCAAGATACTGGTTTAGTTTCTAAGATTGAATATGCAACTATACAAAAACATATTTACGAACCACAAACAATAACAATAAAAGATGTAGATGGTCATTTTATTCTTGTAGGTAATGGCAATGTTGATTGTGAATGGGTAGAAGATGAAGAAACATTAAAAAGAAATTTTCAAGCAGGAACAGTAATTATTTTAAGTGATAAAGAAATTAAAATTACTGGTGGTAGTGACAATTATAATGTTTATGAGTCTTATGCTGTAAAAGATAAAACAGCTTTATACGATTTATATAATAAATAGTGAAGATATGTATTGTTAATCCCTCAAGATGCAGTAGCACAGTATTGTTAAGTGTATTAGCAAACAAACTAAAAAATTTTACAACAGTTTATGAAATTTTAAATCATCAAGACGGTTTAGAATTATTAGCAACACCAGGTAATATTATTTTTAAATACCAATACCTTTGGGCTAATAAATCTTTACAAGGTGCTGATAAATATATTATTGCAGACCGAAAAGATTTAGATGCTTGGGCATACAGTAGTTATATGTCGTTTGTAAATCATCACCATCACGGTAAATTACCGATTGATGTTAAAGCTATTTACAACAAAATAGATTTTTTAAAACATAAAGATAATTTATTAAAAATGTATCACGAGTCTTGGGTACCTGAAAGAAATTGGTTACTAGCTAACGGTGCTGACATAGTTTGGCATGAAGAGATACAAGATAAATTTAATGATGTTTATTTTAATAATATAAAATTAGAAAAAGTTTGGTCCTTCTATGCAAGTCAAAGACAATGTCCTAAATAATAATTATGATTTAGTAAATACTAAAGCCTTTCAAACAATGGCTACTTACAATTATTGGCGTGGGTGGTGGAACGAACCACCTAGAAATGTAGTCGAAAAAGTGGTCATGGATTTATGGAAAGATCTGCCGATTAATTTTAAAAAATATGGTGGTTTTGAATATTGGAGCAGACTAATAGAAGGTCAGACATTTGGTGATTTAGAGTGGCACCAAGACACAGGTGAGTATCATTATCAAGATAATAACTATTGGATTTCAGATAAAAGTTTAATTTATTATCCCTATGTTTCGAATGATTGCCACGGTGGTTTTTTAGAGGTTTCTAATTATCATAAACGAGGAACTTTAGAAGATTCTTATAAAGCTGCAAGACGAATAGACCATACAATGGTTGAACGCATTCGACCAATAACTAATAGATCTGTTCTAATTGATTCAGCACAAATGCACAGAGTATCACCAGTTTATAAAGGTACTAGAATTTGTTTAGCAACAGCTTTGTGGAAAACCACACCAAACTTTTTTGCAATGGATGAAAATTGGACAAGAGAAGGTGTTGAAATGAAAACAATGCCTTGGCCACATAAATACGATTACAACTAAACAGAAAGAACAATAAATGCCCTACTTATTACCTCCTTCACTAACAGACACTATCGAATCACCTTTTGTAGTTTGGGAAAATTTATTTGATGAAGAAGAGTATAAATTAATTGATAAAATTACAAAAGATTTACCAATACAAGAAGCTACTATTATTAATGAATTAAAAGAAACAAAAGACGCTAGACATTCTGAAATTAAATGGATGAATCAAAATCAAGATAATCATTGGTTATACAATAAAATCAGCACCATTACTAATAACATCAACGATAACTTTTATAAGTTTAATCTAAGCGGTATGTATGAAGCAATTCAACACACTACTTATAAACCTAATATGCATTATAGTTGGCACGTTGATAGCGGTGTTAATAATAGAAGTAGTATAGTACCTAGAAAGTTAAGTATAACCATTCAACTTTCTGACCCTGAATCTTATGAGGGCGGTGATTTAGAGATTTGGACTGGTGGTAAACCTGATATAGCGGTACGCAAAAAAGGTGCGGTAGTAGCGTTTCCAAGTTTTAGATTGCACAGAGTTACTCCTGTAACTAAGGGTGTAAGACACTCGTTAGTTGTATGGGTAGGTGGACCCAATTTTAAGTGAATGAAGAAACTAAGTTAGCAGTTGCCAGATATTTACCAAACAAACTTGCTCAAGATAATTTTTTTAAAGTAACTGCTGAATTACAAACTAGTGATTTAACTACAGCTTTATCAGTTTACGAAAAACTTAAAGGCATGGATGTTGATGATACAGTTTGGGCAGCTCTTGGATTAGTTGATCGATTTTTTCTTCTTGCGTTTACTTTAGGTAGAAAAGATTTAGTACACCCTTGGTTATATCTAAGATGTCGAGAGGTTGAAAAAAACCCTGATGATCATTTAGATTTATGGGCTAGAGGACATTACAAGAGTACGATCATTACTTACGCAGGCACGATACAAGCAATCTTGTTAAACCCGGAAATTACTATTGGTATATTTTCGCATACACGGCCGATTGCAAAATCTTTTTTACGTCAAATTAAAAGAGAATTAGAAGGCAGTGTAAAATTAAAACATCTCTACCCTGACGTTGTTTGGACTAACGAAAAACGTGAAGCTCCGAAATGGTCAGAAGATGATGGTGTAGTTGTTAGACGCAACTCTAATCCCAAAGAAGCCACAGTTGAGGCATGGGGTTTAGTAGATGGACAACCAACTGGTCGTCACTTTCAACTTAGAATTTACGATGATGTGGTTACACGAGAAAGTGTAACGACACCTGACATGGTGAAGAAGACTACAGAAGCGTGGGAACTATCCGACAACCTAGGCATAGGTGATAAATCTAGAGTGTGGACCATTGGTACACGCTATCACCTAGCCGACACTTATCACTTTATGTTAGAGCGTGGTGTGTTTAAAGAACGCATTTATGCAGCTACTAAGAATGGTAAGTTGGATGGTGAACCTGTTTTTTTATCACCTGAAGAGTGGGAACGAAAAAAGAAAACACAGCCCACAACTATTTCTGCGCAGATGTTACAAAATCCTGCCGCAGGTAACGAGTCAATGTTTGATATTGATTGGTTACGAACATATGAAATTAGACCGACTACTTTAAATGTTTATATCATGTGTGATCCAAGTAAAGGATCAGGCACACGATCAGATAGAACAGCGTTTGCAGTTATTGGTGTAGATTCAAATTTAAATAAATATTTATTAGACGGTTACCGCCATCGGATGAATTTATCCGAGCGTTGGAACTTTTTAAAGTTGTTACGCAGACGGTGGATCAAAATGCAAGGGGTCGTAAGTGTTCATATTGGATATGAGCGTTACGGAATGCAAAGTGACATAGAACACTTTCAAGCAATGATGAAGATGGACAACGAACACTTTGAGATCAAAGAGTTGGCTTGGCCAAGATCAGGTGGAGGATCAAAACAAGACCGAGTTGAAAGATTAATTCCAGATATGTTGGATGGTCGTTTTTTCTTACCTGTAGTGGTGTGGCATGAGGCTTATAAAAAGTCTTTATGGAAAACCAAGAACGGTGTTGTGCATTATACATCAATTGATGACAAGCATGACAAAGCCGTAAAAGAAAAACGTAAAGGTAAAACTTTTGAACTCGCTGAACCGATCAAACGGATAGACGAGGAGAAAAAAGTTTATGACCTTACCAGGGATTTTATCGAGGAGTGTGTATATTTCCCGTTTGGTGTTCACGATGATCTTATTGATTGTGTTAGCAGGATTTACGACATGGAACCTACACCTCCAAAATTTTATAAACAAGCGTATTTGGAACCAGACGCTTTTTTCGACAGTTAAGGAATGTGATTATATGTGTGGTGGTGGAGCAGATACAGATAAAGATAAGGATGGTACAACTAGTAGTACCACTAGTAGTACAAATAGTTTTGCAGGTCAAAACGAGGATGCGGGTAGTCAAAGACCTACAATAGGTGGATCACCTTTTAGTGCAGAAACCTTTGCAAGTTTTTCTGGTCCAACCGCAGCTAACTTTGTAGGACAAGGTTATGTTGATGGTGATGACGCTACGACCAATGCGGCTGCGGCTGCAAATTTTGGTTTAGGTTCAGAGATTGCTGGTGCGAATGCTAGAGAACGAGAACAAGCACAAGCAGATTGGGCGGCAGGCGGTGGTTTTGTTCATGGTGGCCCAGGTTCACCCATGGATCCGAATTGGGATAGCTTTAGTATAGGAGAACAACTAACTCACATGGGTAATGCTTTAGGCGGAACTCTAGCTGATATTGGTGTTGGAGCATTTAATGTTTACTCCAATACACTTGGTAGTGCAGGTGCTATTATGAGTAATGCAGCCTTTGGCACTGAAGGAAGAATCTTAGGAAGAAGAACTCCACATTGGTCAGATAGTTTTTTTAGTGACCCTGATGGATTCCTTGGACCAAATGATTCTGAAGCTGCAACATATGGTGGCCAAGTAACTACTGATATTCCAAATGCAGGAAGTGCTGCAATCACTCCTGTAAGTGTTGAAGAAATTGAGCCTATGTTTTTAGGTGGCATGATTGAAAAAGGTAAAGCCTATTTAGTTGGTGAGCAAGGTCCAGAGTTATTAATGACTGGCGAGAATGGTAAAGGTGAAATTATTCCTAACCCAGCAACAATAGAAAATAATAATGTAGTACCGCTACCAGTAAAAAAACCTACTCATGCGGAGCGGTTTTTAGGTGACTTTAGTTTTATACAAGAATTAGAAGGTACAAAATCTACTGGTTATGTACCAACACAGAATGGTGAAGTATTAGGTAACTCTGGTGTTACTATTGCGAGTGGTTTTGATTTAGGACAACGTAAGAATGCAGATCTAGCAGGTCTACCACCTGAGTTAATTGAAAAGATGAGACCTTACTTAGGTGTTAAAGGTAAAGACGCATTAAATTTAGATTATAAAAATTTAAACTTAACTGATGAAGAAGTTCTAACAATAAACAAATTTGCTAAGAACGAAGCACTATCAAAATTAAATAAATCTTTTGAAGCAACCACAGGACAATCTTTTTATGGTTTACCTAAAGCTGCTCAGACAGTTATAGCGTCAGTTGCATTTCAATACGGTGATTTAGAATCTAAAACTCCAAAATTTTGGAATCAAATTACTAATGGTGATTGGAATGGAGCTATTAAAAATTTAGATAACTTTGGTGACAAGTACGACACACGCAGAAAAAAAGAAGCTAACTTATTAAGAAAGATGCGCCCTGTTGAACAAAAAATAGCTGCCTTAGATGAAGTGGCTAAAAAATACGGGTTTAATTAATCATGGCTGGTTTTGGTATTGGTGGTTTTGGAATTGGTGAATTTGGTATTGGTGGTTTAACTACTGGTGTTGGTTCATTAACTACAAGTACTAAGCAGGTTGTTTGGCGATCAGATATGATAGTGACCGCAGGGTTCACTGCAATCTTTGATGCAACTTACCAAGTAACAGTACATACAGACTGTCAATCAGCAGTAGGCACAGGCGGACTAACAATCGTAAGTGACGATGCTATTATATTAACAGGTACACCACTTGTAGCTAACTCTGGTACAGGAAGTTTAAGTATTACGAGTAGTGCAGTTAGTTACAACTCGACACCTATTATACAACCAAGTTTAACTAGTTTAACTTTTTCACCGTTACCAACAACTATTATTGGTACAGCTAATTTATATCCAAGTGCAGTTGCACTAGCTACAAATACTGAGCAAGTCTCAACTGTCATTGATCAAGTTATAACTACACAATTGGGTGGCCAAGCGAGTCAATCGTTTCAAGTTGGCACCATACTTGGTCATAATTTAAGTGTTGGAGTAACCAGTTTAACAATAGCTGAACAAGTAGCTGATGTTGTTACTGATGTAAAAGTTTATCCTAATGCATCGTCATTAGGCTCAAGTGTTGGTTATCAGCCATCATTAAGTATTGGAAATGCAATTAGCTTAAATAGTGGCACAATAAATACTACAGGCAATACAGTTAATTTAAAAATTGGTAATGCTGTTAGTGTTGGCACTAAAACATTAAATGTTATAGGCCAACAACCTAGTTTAAGTCTTGGTTGTAATATAGATGTTGGATTAGGTAATCAACTTACAGTTACTGGTAAACAAATATCTAAAATTATAGATCAAAATATTTCTGTTGGTTATACAGCACTATTTGATGCTCAATATCAAGTATCACTAGTTATCGGTAACACGATTGGTGCAGGTCTTGGAACATTAGCTATTGAAGGTAAACAATCTAATTTAAGAATTGATAATAACATTCCAGTTGGTTTAGGTAATCAATTTACAACTGTTGGTTATCAACCTTCATTAATAATTGGAAACACACTTAACGTAAGTAATGGTTCATTGGCTGTTGCAGTTAAGTCAGCTAGTTTAAATATTGGTATTAATACTAACTTAGGTGTTGAAACATTAAGTACCGCAGGTAAACAAATCAATTTAAGAATTGGTAATACGATACCTTTAAATGTAGGCAGTTACCAATTTACAACTTTAGCCCCTCTTCCATTAACTGGATCTTTTGAGCCAGCAGGAAGAACTATCGCACCACAGCGACAAAGCAGACAGCTTGTTGCTAGTTTCCTAAGTGCAGACGGAAATGATTTAGTGGTAACAAAAATTGCACAAGAACAATCTCGCAAGATCTCGCAACAAGTCAATGACCAAAACGGCAATGACGTACAGAGAGTTGCATAACTAATAAAAGGAAAAAATTATGGCTGCAGGCTCATGGGTCATCTACAATGATGGCAAAGAAAGAATTATAAATGGTGATATCGACCTAAATGGCGATACACTAAAATGCAAACTACTAACAACAAGTTATTCACCAGCGGCAACGCATTCGACTATTTCAGATTTAACTAATGAAGTAACCGATAGTGATTACAGTGTTCAGACTATTGCTAACCCAACGGTTACAGAGTCTGGTGGAACAGTTAAATTTGACTGTGATGATATTACGTTTGGATCATCTGTTACAATTACAGCTAAATATGCTGCGTTATATTCAGATACACATGCAAGTGATGGATTAATTGCTTATGTTGATTTAAATACAAGTGGTGGATCAGTTGCATCTACAGCAGGTACATTTACTATCGTAATAAATGCCGCTGGCGTATTTACAGTAGCGTAACATGGCATACTTTGTAAAAGATCCTGATGAAACTTTAGATTATCAGATTAACTTTGGTTCATTACTAGAGAATTCTGAGACTGTTACTGGTAGTACTTTTACTCCAGATACAGGACTTACTAAGGTAACTGAAAGTTTTACTAGTGCTGGAATTTCAACTGTTTTTGTATCAGGTGGAACTAATGGCACAACTTACAAAGTTAAATGTGAAATTACAACTTCTGGTGGGCGTACTTACAATAGAACTATCTTTGTAGAAATTAAAGATAAGTAGGAACGCCTGCTAAGACCAAAGTAAAATACGAAACTAAAAAAAACATTATTAAATTATCAAACATAAGCATGTTTTATGCTTATGTTAAAAAAAAATAAACATACATTTACAAACATTTAATTGTCATGGAGGCATACAATGGAAATTAGTTGGATACAATTAATATTAGACGCAGACCCTGATTACTACGATGAAGATTACACTCGACCTGTAGTTTATGAGTTTTCTGGCGATAGAGAATTTAGGCAAGAGGATTATCCTTAATGTCTGAACTAATTAGCCCTTTACAATATCATGACGAAGCTAAAGACAAAGACGGCAACGCTCCCATCCCATTAGCGGATATTGAACTATCTAAAAAAGTCTCAGAAAAATTAAATGAACATTATCCGGGTCATGCTTGGGGAGTAACCGCAAGTGTTAGTGACGGCATTGTTACTATTAGAAATTTTGTTCTCAGTGAAAAGTATGGATTTGTCGTTAAGATTGACGCACTAAAAAATGACCCAGGATTACTTCTTGTAGTTCGCGCAGGTGGTGAATTTTTAGAAAGATATAATATTAAAAGAGGTGCAGGCCCCTATCATCAAGAAGACCTCAAATTATTTTAAAGGAAAACATTATGGAAGAATACGAAGATAATTCCGAAGACCAACCAATTGTTGCTAGTAATGAAAAAGATAAAGAATTTTTAAGACTAGCACAAAATGCATTTGAAAAGTCTACTGACTTTATTGATGCTAATTTAAGACATGATTGGGAGTCTAATTTAAGAGCGTTTAATTCTGAACACCCAAAAGGCTCTAAATATTCATCGGACACTTATAAAAATAGAAGTAAAGTTTTTAGACCAAAGACTAGAGCAAGTGTGCGTAAAAACGAAGCTGCATGTGCAGCCGCTTTCTTCTCTACTAAAGATATGGTTAGTATTCGACCAGAAGATGATCGTGATCCTGCACAAGTAGCAAGTGCTAAAATCATGAATAAGATTATTAACTATCGTTTAGAAAAAACTATTCCATGGTTCTTAACTGTAGTGGGAGCATTTCAGGATGCACAAGTTACAGGTGTATGTGCTACTAAAAACTATTGGGAATATTCAGAGAAAAAAATTAGATCAGGTTTTGTACCAGAGTTTGATGAAAACGGTTTACCACTACTAGACGTTGATGGTGAACTTAAAGGTAAAGTTGAAGATGAAGTAGAAATTATTAGTGACAAGCCTGTAATAGATTTAATTGCCCCTGAGAATTTACGAGTTGATCCTGGTTCAGATTGGATGGATCCAATTAATAGTTCACCTTATGTGATCTATTGTATCCCAATGTATATTCACGACATTAAAGCTAAAATGAAAGAGCGTGACCCTAAAACAGGTATGGGTAAATGGAAAAAGTACAGTGAAGAAATTATAGCGGGATCATCTGACGGTAAAATGAAAAATGATTCTACTCGTTCGGCACGAGAAGATTATAGAGAAGATAGTACTGATACTGCAAATAAATCTGTTAGTGATTATGAAATTATTTGGGTACATGAAAATTTTGTAAAAAAAGATGGTAAAGATTATCATTTCTATTCACTTTCTACAAAACAACTATTAACAACACCAAGACCAATTGAAGAAGTGTACTTACACGGGGTTAGACCTTTTACAATGGGTTACACAGTTCTTGAAGCACATAAAATTTACCCTCAATCAAAAGTTTCGTTAACTTCTGAAATTCAGAAAGAGACCAACGATATTGCGAATCAGAGACTTGACAATATAAAACTAGCACTAAACGGAAGAATGTTTGCCCGCCAAGGGAGGAATATTGATCTTAACGCGCTGGTTCGCAGTACACCTGGCGGTGTTGTATTAATGGAAGATCCGTCTTCGGATGTTGTTATCAATAGAGCGCCTGATGTTACGCAATCAAGTTACATTGAGCAAGATAGATTAAACTTAGACTTTGATGAAATTGCTGGAAACTTTTCTACAAGTTCAGTGCAATCTAACAAATCGTTAAATGAAACTGTTGGTGGAATGCAACTTATAAGTGGAGCTGCATCGGCAATTGGTGAATATGATTTAAGAATTTTTTCTGAAACTTGGGTTGAACCAACAATACGTCAACTAGTTCAGCTAGAACAAAGTTATGAAACTGATCAAGTGGTTATGCAGTTAGCTGCTCAAGATATTGATATGTACAAAACTTACGGTACCGATGAAATGACTGACGAGATCTTAAAACAAAAATTATCGCTTAATGTTAATGTCGGCATTGGTTCAACAAATCCGATGGAACAATTACAAAAATTTACAATGGGCGCTCAAACAGTTTCACAACTAGTTGGTCCATCTGTTGCTCAAGCACTTAATGTAAAAGAAATTATTACCGAAATATTTGGCAAACTTGGTTACAAAGACGGAATGCGATTCTTTAATTTTGGTGAAGATGATCCGCAAATGAAACAATTGCAAGATCAAATTGCTCAAATGGAACAAGCATTAAATGACAAACAAGCAGAAATGCAAAACAAAGTTGAGATTGCTCAGATAGCAGCTCAAGCAAACATCCAAGAGCAAGAAATGGAAAATCAAGGTGACTTAATGTTGGAGCAAATGAAACAACAAAGTGAAAGTCAAAGATTAAAAGCACAGTTAACTTTGCGTGAAGCAGAGAAAATGATTGATAGCAAAATTAAATTAAGACAAGCAGATCAACAAGTGCAAATGACATTAGTTAACAATCAAAATAGGAGACAAGGATAATGGAAAAAATTAATTGGATAAAAGATAAAATTATGGCTATGCCAATGCACAAACGAGCTGCATTATCAATAGCGGTAATTGCTTTAGTCGCAATCATCTTCGGTTAATCATGAGCGAAAAAGACTCTCGACTAAAAAGTGCAGGTGTTAGTGGGTACAATAAACCTAAACGTACACCTAGTCACAAAACTAAATCTCATGTGGTAGTAGCAAAATCTGGTGACCAAGTTAAGACAATTCGTTTTGGTCAACAAGGTGTTACTGGCGACCGAACTAAAACTAAAAGATCAGATTCCTTTAAGGCTAGGCACGGTAAAAATATTGCTAAAGGCAAAATGAGTGCGGCTTATTGGGCTAACAAAGTAAAGTGGTAAGGAGAAATTATGTCACTCTATGAAAATATAAATAAAAGAAAACGTAATAATACATCTAGAAGTAAAAAGAACAGTACCATTTCTAAAAAAGCCTACGCCAATATGAAAGCTGGCTTCCCTAAGAAAAAAAAGAAAAATAAATAACAGGAGAAACCTTATGTCACTAACAAAGTCACAAAAAACTCTTCCTAAATTTTTGCAAGATAAAATTAAGAAGAAAAAGAAAACAAAGAAAAAAACCAAAAGTAAAGGATATTAATTATGGTAGTTTCTATGATAGGTAAAAAAATTTACAAAAAAGTAAAAGGTAAAAAACCTAAAAACATGGGTGCAGTTAAAGCAGGTAACCCTGGTAAAATGGGAAAACCAAAAAAAAGTAAAGGTTACTAATTAAGATTGCCCTCATGAAAACACAAAGTGCTAAAGCTAAAGGTCGAAGACTACAACAATGGGTCCGAGATATTTTAACACAAATTTTTTATTTAGAAGAAGGTGATCTTGAAAGTCGTTCAATGGGAGCTGGCGGTGAAGATGTAATGATGTCTCCACTTGCTAGACGCAAATTTCCATACAGCATTGAATGTAAAAACACAGAAAAGATTAATGTATGGAAAGCCTATGACCAAGCAAAGGCTAACTGTAAACAGTATGAGCCTTTGTTGGTTATAAAAAAAAATAATACTAAACCCCTCGTGTTAGTTGATGCAGAACATTTTTTTAAATTAAAAAGTCAAGCTCTATCAATTCTCACTAAACCTTTAAAGTAAGGAACTAAATGCCCGCAGATTTAGATTTTAATGAAGAGCAAATGTTTGATCAATTTGCTCAAGACCCACTGTTCAAAATTGCTCGTAAAGCAATGGACATAGAAAAAGAATTAGCTGACAACACAGGCTTATCGGCTGTCTTAGCACAGGCGAAAAAAGATTCTAGTGAAGCTATAAGAAAACTAATTGCAACCGATGCAACTAAAGTCGACACAGTTAGAAAATTGCAAAATGATGCAAGAATTTTCTTTATGCTTACAGAATATCTGAAGAAACAAATCGACCGAGGAATACTTGCCGAGCAAATTATTCAAGAAGAAGATTTAAACAAATAACATAGGAGGACATAATGTCTGAAGAGATCACCCAAGAGGGCATCTCTCAACCTGAAGCTACTGAAGCTGTTGTTGAGAACGCCCCAAAAGAAACACCTCATCTTGAGGTTAACGAAGAAGATACTAGAAGCGATCAAGAAAAACGTAAAGAGATTGCTGACCAAGAACGAGTACTACTTAATCCAAGAACTAATACCTTGGAGTCTATTATAGCTGCAAGAAAAGAGCAGTTAAAAACTGAAGTACCAGAAGCATATGAACAAGAAGAAGAAGTTAAAGCAGAACCCGATAGCGAAGTTATTGCTGAAGACGAACCTCTTCAAGAAGCAAGTGATTCCGAGCAAGAAGAAGTTGAAGCGGAATCAGTTGAAGAAGAAGCTGAAGAACCTACTACACCACCTGTAGCTGAGACGTACAAACTTAAAGTCAATGGCCAAGAAAAAGATGTTAGCCTTGATGAATTAAAACGTATGGCTCAAATGGCAGACTCTGCTACGCAGAAATTTCAAGAAGCTGCAACTATGAAGGCTCAAGCCGAACAGTTAGCACAATTGAGAGAGCAAAAAGCAGAAGAGAAAGTAGAAGAGAAACCTGAATCAGAAATGAATGATGAACAACTTAATAAGTTGGTTCATGATATTCAATTTGGTGAAGGTGATACAGCTAAAAATGCTTTAAAACAAATTTTGCAAACTCGCACACCTCAACAACCAAAAATTGATGAGATGGCGATTGCACGACAAGCAGCCGAACAAGCGACACAGCAAGTTCAAAACAAAGTTGCTTTCGATAACCTATTAAAAGATCTGGGGCAAGAGTACCCAGATGTTTTTGCAGACCGAAATACTACATACCTAGCTGCACAATATGTACACGAGATGAGAGCCGAAGATGCCCAAAGTGGCAATTCGAGATCAGACTCGGAGTTATTTAGAAGTGCGTGTGAGGCTGTTGATCAATGGTCAAAATCTAAACTGTCCAATGTTGATGGTGAAAAAAAAGCGAAACCTAAAGCGTCAATAAAAAAAGTTGAAGCTAAAAGGCAGAGCGCAGATGTCGTCAAACCATCTACCTCAAGTACCGCAAGTATAGGCGAGGATACTCCTCCACCTCCTACTCGATCGGATGTTGTGCGTATGATGCAAAAAAGACGAGGTCAACTTTAACTTAAACAAATAAATAAACTAAAATAGGAGAATAAAGAATATGGCTCAAGTATGGGGTACAAATTCTGCCGGTGGTTTTATGTATTCAGACGAATTGTCTGATGTACTTAGAATGGCTGTGCAACCTATGGTAAAGTTTAGACAGTTTTGTGATGCTAAAGATGCGACTAATAAAGGTCTATCTAAAGGTGACAAGTTTAACTGGAATATCTACAGCGATGTAGGTACTGCAGGTACAGCTTTAACTGAAGGCACAGCAATTCCTGAAACTAGTTTTACTGTAGAACAAAATCAATTAACAGTTACTGAGTACGGCAACAGCGTTGGCTACTCTAGTAAGTTAGATGATTTATCAAAACACTCAGTTACAGAAGTGATTAACAAAGTTCTAAAGAACGATGCTAAGAAAGCATTTGACGGAGCAGCACATGCTCAGTTTAAAGCTACACCACTTGCTGTAGTTCCAACTGGAGGTACATCAACAAGTGCTGTAACTCTAGATGCTGACGGAACTACTTCAGTAACTAATGACGTTGCAATGGGTAAAGATCACGTTAAAGCTATTGTTGATATCATGAAGGAAAGAGATATTCCTGCATACATCAATGATGACTACTATGCGATCGCTCACCCATCAACTTTCAGAGGCGTTAAAAATGATTTAGAATCTATTCATCAGTACACTGATGGTGGTTTCCAAATGATCATGAATGGCGAAATTGGAAGATATGAGAACGTACGATTCATCGAGCAAACAAATGTTGCTAAAGGTGGATTCGGAACTCCAGCAGGAGAATTTACTAACGGCAAATCTAATGCTTGTTATTTCTTTGGTGCAGATACTGTAGCCGAAGCAATTGCAATACCTGAAGAAATGCGTGGTAAAATTCCTACTGACTACGGTCGTTCTAGAGGTATCGCATGGTACTACCTAGGTGGCTTTGGTCTAGTTCACGACTCAGCTGCACAAGCTAGAATTGTGAAGTGGGATTCCGCTACATAATACCAATTGGAGGGAGTGCTTATGGCACTCCTTCCATTTTTATAAGGACATCATCATGGAAATGAAAAAAAAGAAATTCGATAAGAACCAAATGACTGGCGTAATGAACAAGAGTGACTTGGATCATGACAAAGGTTATTGCGTTAAAGATAGCACTGAGAACATGGAAAACGATCCTAAAGGTGCAAGACTAAAAGGTTACGACCACACAGGATTTTTAGATCGTGGCTACTTTGCTAACGAACGATAATTAATTTTAATTAGGAGAATACATCATGCCAAAATATGGAATGAAAGATACAACTGGTTACAGCAATGCAATCAGATCAAATACACAAGACATCGGTGGGGATGCATTAGGTAAAGGAACTTCTGTTCCTTCTAATCCTCATGGATATAAAAAAGCATTGGATGGCAAATCTGAGTCACTACTAGACAAAGGTTACACACCAATGGGTAAAGTCAAAGACACTGGCTCAGACGGAATGGATCCAGCGTAAGCTGGGTCTATCCCAATTTAAAAGAGGAACTTAAATGAATTATCATCAATTAACTGCGGATAAATCTACTGAGGGTAGTATCCGTAATTTTGTCAATCAGAATGTTCCTGTTGCAATTTTAATTCGTCAAGCAGAAGCATTTCTTTATCGCAGACTTAGACTTAGAGATCAATTGACAACTGTTAGTGGTACCATTAGTTCTGGTACATCATCAGTAACCTTACCAAATGATTATCTAGCTGCTAAACAAGTTAAACTTATTGGAGCAAATAATTCTGTACTTACACGAAAACTACCAGAAGTCTTACAAGCATCAATTACTTATTCATCAGGTAATACTCGAACTCAAGGTGTACCAACTCAATATTATACAGATGGTTCAAACATAAATTTTAATTTAGTTGCTAATGCTGATTACAGTTATGAAATGATTTATTTTAATGAACCTGCCGCCTTAACTTCATCTAATGCAGAAAATTTTTTAACAAAAAGATATCCAAGAATGTTATTAGCTGCAACGTGTGCATTTGCTAATGAGTATTTAAAAGACGATGCTGAAAAAGCATATTGGATGCAAATTGTTGTGGCAGAAATAGACCAAGCTATGCGTGAAAGTGACTTTGAACGACAAGGCACTTTATTAACTGTAGCAACTACTTAGGAAATAATTTATGACATCAACTTTTACTTCAAATCTGACACTTGAAAAACCAGGTCCAGGTGAACAATCCAACTCATGGGGTAACACACTTAACAGTAACTTAGATGCAATCGATGCAGCTATTGGTTTAAGATTTACAGGTGACCCTAATAATAATGTTGCCGCAGATTTTATTGGCCAAGTATGCGTAGATAGTTCTAATAAAATTATTTACATCGCTACCACTGCAGGTAATATAGTTACAGCCGTTTGGACACCTGCTAATGTTGCTGACGCAACAGTCGCACTGACAGGGGCAGTTGTTGGAACAGCTAATTTTGTAAGTGGCAATGCTTCTATTAGTACCTCTTTTGGTACAGATCCAATGCCAACTGGAGTAATATCAATGTTTGGAGGCACCTCTCCCCCAAGCGGATATTTATTATGTGATGGTACTGAGATTTCTAGATCAACCTACTCTGCTTTATTTGCAGTAATTGGAACAACCCATGGTAGCACAGGTGCTTTAACATTTAGTCTACCAAATTTTCAAGAAAGAGTACCAAGAGGTAAAGGTAGTAGTGATAATTTAGGAGACACTAATGGATCTGCTACAATAACTCCCGCTGGTTCAGTAAGCTCAATAACACCAACAGGTTCAGTATCAACAAGTATTGGTGGTAGTACAGCAGGTCATTCTATTACCCAAGCTCAATTACCTAACATAACTTTAAAAACTACAAACTATGTAAAAATGGAAGAAACTTCATTAACCCCACCTGACGGAGATGGACTAGGAAACAGAGGTTCATCTTCTGGTGGTGGAGCAGCTTACAATAGTGCAAGTGTACCTACTGGTGGATCAGGTCAGGCTCACTCACATAGTTCAACTGGTTTAACAGCTTCATCAACTTTTAGTGGTAACACTACTACAGCTACTTTTACTGGTTCAAACACTAGCGTGTTAAATCCATATCTTTGTGTCAATTACATTATTAAAACGTAAAGGAATTTCATGACTACTACTGTAACTTCAAATTTAAATTTAGCTAAACCTGATATTGGTTCTGAAGCTAACAATTGGGGAAATGTTTTAAATGGAACCATCGATCAAATTGATAAGGCAATTGCTCAACGTCTAGTCAAAGGTGTAGGTGGTGGCTCTAATGTTACATTATCAGATTCTGAATCTAGTTTTGCCATTATAGAATTTCAAGGCACATTAAGTGGTAATATAGATGTTAAGACCGCATCAAATGACACTAAACCATATATTATATTTAATAATACTAGTGGCTCTTATACTTTAACTTTTAAAAGTAATTCAGGAACAGGCGTAGTTATTACGCAAGGATTAAAAAGTATTGTTTATGGTGATGGCTCAAATATAGTTGAAGCAACTAGCCCTGCTAATAGTTTCTCTGCTAATAAAACAATTACTTTAAGCGGAGTTGTTAGCGGTTCGGTTGCTACTGATTTTTCATCTGACCCAACTATTACTACATCTATTGTTGATGGATCAATTGTTAACGCTGATATAAATACAAGTGCAGCGATTGACGCATCAAAAATTGCTGATGGCTCGGTTTCAAATACTGAATTTCAAAGATTAGATGGAGTTACTTCTGATATACAAAGTCAATTAGATGGTCTACGTCACAATGCTGATGATGTAAAAATTAAATTTGGTGCAGGTGACGATTTAGAAATTTTTCATGATACTTCTGGAGGTGGAACAGACAACGTCATTCAAGCAACTAATACAAGTCATAGTTTAAGATTAAAATCTGATAGTATTTTATTGCAAGGAGCAAGTGGTGGTACTTTAGCAAGTTTTAGCAATGGAGGATCAGTGACTTTAAGTTACTCAAATTCAGGTAAGCTAAGTACAGTAGGCACAGGAGTTTCTATTTCGGGGGACGTTACAGCGACAGGAAATATTAACGGTAATGGTCAAAATCTTACAAACTTAAACGCTGCTAATTTAACGGGAACTTTACCTGCAATTGACGG